>Ga0134121_10000141_pt1 | contig 83774 bp, 62 predicted proteins | sample KB301_FD_96463 | JGI IMG/M metagenome (GOLD analysis project Ga0134121, IMG submission 96463) | Terrestrial soil microbial communities without Nitrogen fertilizer from Kellogg Biological Station, Michigan, USA - KB3-0-1 | ecosystem: Environmental > Terrestrial > Soil > Unclassified ...
AGCTCGCTCTACTACAAGATGGTGGAGCGGATGAACTGCGTGCAGAACCAGGTGACCCTGCGCAACCGCATCCTGCTGCGCAACAAGGTGGCGGCGTTCATCATCACCGGCGGCCAGGACAACGTGCAGGCGGTGGCGGGGCAGATGCTGGGCTTCTTCGCCGAGGTGGGCTGCGTCTTCCCCCAGTTTCCCTACATCGCCCACTCCCGCGGCTGGACGGCGGAGGACATGGAGCGCAACGTCGCCTTCGTGAAGGGCAGCGAGGCCCTCCACGAGGCGGCCCGGGAGCTGGCCGGCCGGGCCGTCGACATGGCGAAGATTCTTCTCACGACGCCCTATGAGGGAGAGCACATCGCCCGCGCCGGGCGCAAGGGCTCCCAGGCCATGGCCGCGGAATCGCCGGCGATGGAGGCGGCGATGGCCGAGGAGGGGTGAGGATGTATCAGCAGGGTCCGGACCCCGAGCATCCAGGGTCTATGAAGCACACGTCTGAGCAATTCGTCCAGGAGCAGTAGCATTCGCTCTGGGTGTTGCAGGGAGCGCTGCCGCCGACGGCTGGCCCGAGGTCTTTCTCCTCCAAGTGGCGCAGCGTTTCACGACTGAGAGTGAGCTTCTTGAGCCGCTTTCTCATGAGATTCCTTTCTGGATAGGAGAATTCCCTACAGCATCAGGTGCTTTGGGCAGGCGGGCGCGAGCCACTCCCCGACAGGCCCTGGAGACCCTCATCACCCCGGCCCTCTTCTCCCGGCCTCCCCCCCACCCGCCGGGAGAAGAGGGAGGGTGCCCGTTGGGCGTCTGGTTGGTTCGGGCGATGTCGCCGCCCTCGGAGACGCCCCACGGGGTAGCGCGAGCGCTACCCTGCGGGCGTCTCTACGGTGGGGTCGGACCGGTGTGGAAACTGGAGCGTTGAAGCCTTTCCGGCCGATCCGCGTAGATAGCACCTTGTTTGGCCCTCCCTCTTCTCCCGGTGAGGGGGGTGGGAGGGGGCGGGAGAAGAGGGCCGGGGTGATGAGGGTCTTGGGGGGGCCGCCCGGAGCGTCTACTTCGCCGTTTCGGCCACCATGTGTCCCGGTAGCGTCGTGCCCTGGCCATAGTAGGCGAGGAGGCCGCGGACGACGGCCTCGGCGACGTGCTGGCGGTAGGCGCGGGTCTGGAGCAGGCCGCGATCCTGGTCGTTGTTGAGGTTGCAGACTTCCAGCAGCACCTTGGCCGGCACCGAGTTGTAGCGCAGGACGGCCGGCACCCACTCCTTGCCGTCGCGGATGATCTTGTCGCGCACCGGGCTGAAGGGGTGGAGGGGCAGGCCGCCGGTCTCGAAGGCCGCCACCAGCTGCTTGGCGAGCTCGCGCGACAGGCCCTCGCTCTCCACCCGCTGATCGCGCGGGAAGACGACCCGCGGGCTCTCCTGCACTTCCTTGCGCAGGGCGTAGACCGGCCCGTTCTTGCCGTAGCTCTCGTCGCGCATGTTGGCGGCCGGGATGTAGGCCATGGCGCCGCGCAGCGAGGGGTGGAGCGAGTCGGCGTGGATGGAGAGGAAAACCACCTTCTGCGGGTCTTTCTCCATCTCCACGGTCTTGCGATAGAGGCTGTTGGCGAGATACCAGCGCAGATTCACCCCGATCTTCGAGTCGGCGATGGGGTACGGCGGCGAGGTGAGCACGGCGTGGCCGCGAGAGAAGGGGAGCACGTCCGCGTCCGGCACGCGGAAATCATTGCCGTCGCGGGTGGTCACCTCGACGCGCGCCGCGGTCTGGCTCTCCAACACTTTCTTGACCCGCATCACGATGTCGTAGACGTAGAGGCTCTCCCAGACGCCGCCCTGGCTGGCGCCGATGTCCAAGCCGCCGTGGCCCGGGTCGAGGATCACCTGGATGCCGCCCAGGCCCCGGGCCTTGACCTGGTTGCTGAACTGGGCGCTCTCCCGCAGGCTCGCCTCGTACTCTTTGCGCTTGGGATGCCCCTCGGGCAGGAACTCGGGCTGCAGCAGGTCGAAGGGAATGCGCACCCGGAAGCCGACGGGAATGGAGGTGACGTCCGAAATGCCGCTGCGATGGGCGATCTGCTGCGCCAGGGCGTTGACGTCGGCGGCGAAGACGCGGCCGGTGAAACGCACCACCACCGCCGAGTAGAGCGCCTCGTGCGGCCGCAGGCGGTAGATGGCGTAGTCGCCGTCCTTGTCCACCCCGTAATCAAGCAGGAAGGGCCGCTCCGGCACCGGCAGGGCGGAGCGGAAGGCCGGCAGCAGCAGCTCGGAAGGAATGGTCAGGGCCGTACCTTTCGCCATGTCCTCGTCGTGGAGCTCGTTGTACTCGCGGATGGCGCGGAAGTTCTCGCCCGACCCGGTAAACCACTCGGCCACCCGCCAGAGGCTCTCGCGCTGCATCAGCCCGACGCCGCGCACCTTGTGGCGCCAGCCTTCGGCGATGCCTTGATCCTCGGCGAACAAGGCCTTCGCCGCCTTGAGCTGCAAGTCCTTGGACAGCAGGGTGAAGGGGACGGCGTAGCGGATGCCGGCGAGGAGATCCTTCTCGCCGCCGTTGGCTTCGGAGACCTGCGGCGCAAGCCGCGAATCGCCGCACAGCCGCCGGGCGAAGAGGCTCAGGCCCTCGCCCCGCCTCGGAATCGCCTCGACGAGGATGCCGTGATCCTCCGTGAGGGTGGCGACCATGCCGTCGTCCAGCGCGACGCGAACCGGGCCCGGAGCGTACTTGGACGTCGCAGCGGCGCCAGGAAGGGCAAGCCCGAGCCAGAAAATCGCGGCGAGTATCACCGAAAAACGGGTGGCGCTCTGGCGTGGGTTGCAGCGCATAGGAGTCAGCCCGCCCCGGCCCCCTCCGCAGCCCCGAGAAATGCCGGCGCGACGCTCCAGCCCACCTCGCGCTCGAAGGCCCGCGAGACCTGGAAGACCGTGGCCTCGGCGAAAGGCCGCCCCATGATCTGAAGGGACAACGGCAGGCCGTCGTCGTCGGAGCCCGAGGGAACGGCGACGGTCGGCAGCCCCGCCAGGCTCGCCGGCGTGGTGAAGATGTCCGAAAGATACATGGCGAGCGGATCGTCCACTTTTTCGCCGAGGCGAAAAGCGGCGGTGGGCGTGGTGGGCGTCACCACGACGTCAGCCTTTTCAAAAGCCGTTGCGAGCTCGCGCCGCATGCGCTCCAGAACGCCGCGGGCGCGGCCGTAGTAGGCCTCGTAATATCCGGAGGACAGAGCAAAGGTGCCGAGCATGATGCGCCGCTTGACCTCGGCGCCGAAACCCTCGCTGCGGCTGTCGAAATAGAGATCGATCAGATTATCCGCGCCCTCGGCACGGCGGCCATAGCGCACGCCGTCGAAACGGGCGAGGTTGGCGCTCGCCTCGGAGGTGGCGATCACGTAATACACGGCGATGGCGGCGTCGAGGCTCGGCAGCGAGACCTCCACCAGGTCGGCACCCCCCGCCTCCAGGCGGTCGAGCGACTGCCGCCAGTTGCGGGCGGCGGCAGGGCTCAAAGCCGCGGGATCGATCTCGCGGATGACCCCCACCTTGAGGCCGGCGATATCCTGCTCGATGGCCGCGAGATAGCTCCCCACGGGCTCCGCGGCACAAGTGGCGTCATGCGGATCGGCGCCGGCGATGACCTCCAGGGCGAGAGCGGAGTCGCGCACGTTGCGGGCGATGGGACCGATCTGATCGGTGGACGAGGCGAAGGCCACCAAGCCGTAGCGGGAGACCCGGCCATAGGTGGGCTTCACTCCCACCACGCCGCACAGCGCTGCCGGCTGGCGGATGGAGCCGCCGGTGTCCGACCCGAACGAGAGGGGAACGCTGCCGGCGGCCACCGCCGCCGCGGGCCCGCCGCTGGAACCGCCGGGCACGGTGCCCAGGTCCCATGGGTTGCGGGTGCGCTGGTAGGCCGAGTTTTCGCACGACGAGCCCATGGCGAACTCGTCCATGTTGTTGCGTCCCACCGGCACCGCGCCGGCCGCCAGCAACCGCTCCACGGCGGTGGCCGTAAAGGGTGCGACATAGCCGGTGAGGATGCGCGAGGCGCAGGTGAGCGCGTGCCCTTCGAGGCTGAGATTGTCCTTGAGCGCCACCGGCACGCCGGCCAGGGGCCCGGGGTCCTCCCCCGCCGCGAGACGGCGATCGATCGCCGCCGCCCGCTCGCGGGCCTCGTCCTCGAAAATCTCCAGATACGCCGAGACCAGGGGCTCCACTCGCGCCGTACGCGCCAGGCACGACTCCAGCACCTCGGAGGCCGTAACCTCGCGCGCCCGCACCCGGCCGGCGATCTCCTCCACCGACAGCTCCCACAGCTCAGGCATCGCCGCCGCCCTTCACTTCCGGCACCAGCAGGAACCCGTCGAGCGACGCGGGAGCGTTGGCCAGGAACCGCTCGCGCGGCAGGCAAGGCTCCGGCCGGTCCTCGGCTTCCATCACGCCGAGGGAACCGAGATCAGGCTCCGCGATCTCGTAAGCCTGCAATTGATCGATGTAGTCGACGATCTTGGCGAGCTGGCCGGTGAGCCGCAGCTCTTCCTCCGGGGTGAACCGGAGCCGGGCCAGGGTGGCGATTTTCCTTACATCGTCGTGGGTTAGTGCCATGACCTTGAGGTAAAAGTTTAGCTCCGGTTGGATGGGAACGCAAACCCTCACACCTATAGGCGTTAACTTTGCTGCCTCCGAGAGTCCCCCACCTAAGACCCTCATCACCCCGACCCTCTTCTCCCGACCCCCTCCGCCCCCTCACCGGGAGAAGAGGGAGAACAGCCAGAACGCCCCAGCCGGGTTCCCCTCTCCCGGGGAGGGGGATGGGGTGGTCGGGAGAGGGGCAGGGGTGAGGGTCTTGGGCGGGGGAGCTCTGCGGCGGGGAGAAGAGGGCTGGGATGATGAGGGTCCTTATTTCAACGCCCGGTCGACGACTCCCGAGGAGTCCAAACAATCCGCCAGGAACAACGCGGCGCGCTTCGCTCCGCGGCGGGTGAAATGGATGCCGTCCTTCAGGAAGCAGGATTGGCGTGCGCCGGGAGGGAGGCTCTCGAACTCCCTGGCGAGGTCGCAGACCACCACGCCGTCCTCGCGGCCGACGTCACGGACGGCGGCGACATACGTCTGATGCAGCGGCACCAGATCCCCCAGGCGTTTCAGCCAGCGGCCTTGCAGCTCCTTGGGCTCCCAACCCTGGACGTGGGAGGAGGGAGCGGTGAGCAGAACGGGCTCGATGCCGTGGCTTTTCGCCAGCCGGACCATCGCATCCAGGTTCTTGCGGAACTCGGGCAGGGGCACCCGTCGATTGTCCGCGGAACGATGCGCGGCGATCTGGGCCTTCTCGGCGAGTTGCACCAGGCGCACGTTCTGCCAGGCCGAGCCCGTCCGGTGCAGGAGCCTTGCGACGTCCTCGTCGGGCAGGCCGAAGCCGATCCAGTGATCGTTCCAGCCGTAGTAGATGGTGGCGATCCGCGGACGCAGCGGCAGAACGTCCCGGCGGAGCTGCCGCAATCCCTGATAGGTCGACCAGCCGGCCGTGCCAAGATTGACGCTCGTCCACTGCGCGGCCGGATGACGATCCGCCAGATCCTTGAGCAGCTGGTCCGGATAGCCGCCGTACTCCGTGCAGGAGTCGCCGAGAAAGGCGAAGGCCGGGCGCTCCTTGCGGGCGTGGGCGAGAGTGTCGCTGTATTCGGTGCGAACCCAAAGCAGGTCGGAGTCGGGGCGGTACTCTTCGCCGAGCGCGGCCAGCGAGGGAGGCCAACCGAGCTGCACCTTCTCGGGCCGCAGGTGGTAGGAGAATCTCGCGATGCGCAGCGCCAGCTCGCTGATCAGCAGTCCCACGAACAGGCTGCCTCCGGCAAGGAGGGCGAGCCGGGCGGCGCGCCGCCAAGCCAAGCCGCCGACACCGCGCGCGGCCTGAGCGTCGCCTCGATCGTTATTGACCGCGACGTCCAGGCTCATGAGGAGTCGGGCGGCACCCTATCGAATCCTCACAGGCCGGGCGAGCACGGTGCCGCTCTTCTCACGCAGCTCGATGCTCACCTTGCCCGGCTCGCCCGCGAGCTGGGGGCGGTCGAGCGTCAGCACGTAATAGCCGGAGATCGCCTTCGCCAGCACGCCGGTGGCGAGCGCCGGCAGGCGGAAGGTCTGGAGATACATGCCGCCGGTATCTTCCGCGATCCCCTCCAGGCCGGCCTCCAGCGAGTGGCTGTCGGCGCTGGTGACGTCGAGCACGAAGACCGAGGCGTGGGCCGCCCGCAGGGCCCGTACCGCGGGCTTGTAAGCGGGCGTCATCTGCACGCCGGAGATGCCGGAAGGGCTGAAGCGGCCGAGGCCCCAACCCAGGAAGATCATGGTCTTCTCGCCGTGCAGCGGCTTCATGGCCTTGCCCAGAACCTCCAGTGCGCGCTCCGGAGAGGCCGCGGCGAAGGCATCTGCGCGGTCGAAGTGGTCCGCCAGGGAGACCGGATCGCCTGCCGCAAGGTCCGAGCGGGCCGGCTCGTCGCCGAACAGCATGGCCTGATCGAGGGTCGCGTGAGTGGCGGCGCGGTCGGCGGTGAAGTCCTGCCACAGCTTGAGGTGCGAGTCGTAGGAAACGACGGCGACGCGGTCCTGCGGATTCAGCGTCGCCAGCAGCTCGCGGGTGAAGGGCCGCAGCCGGAGCTGGCCGCTGATCCGGGTCGGCGTCAGGTCGGCCTGGACGAAGAAAACCACGAGCTTGCCGGGCGACGGCGGAGGCGTCGTCAGCGCTTCGATCACGCCGTCGTCGGGAACGCCCGGCGGAAGGGCCGGGAGAGTCGCGGCCTGGACGGGAGCGTCCGATCCGCTCTCGCCGATCCAGTCGAGGCCGGTCACGGGAATCTCCCGCTTTCCTACCTTCACCCGGAAATCTTGCGGTTTGAGCCCCAGGATGGGGCGCCCCCAGCTGTCCACCACCCGCACCACCACCGACACGATGGCGACGTCGATCTCGTCGGTGAACGACGCCGCGTCCTTTTTCTCTTGATCTTTCGGGTCCTGCCTGTCCTGCGCGCGGGCCGCCCCAACCGCCGAGCTCAAGGCCAGCAGACCTCCGAGAAGAAGCGCCACAGCGCCGCGAAACATGAACAGCAGTATAGCATCCGGCGGTGAGCTCTCAGACCTCCCGTATCTTCCGCGTCCTGTTGCAGCACCGTGCCGTGCGCGCCCTCGCGGCGGCCGGCGGCGAGACCGAGTGCCATCTCGTGGGGGGTTGCCTGCGCGACCGTGCCCTGGGACTGGTGAGCCACGATATCGACGCCGTGGTGGCGGGGCGCGGCCGGGAGATCGCGGAGCGCCTGGCGGCAGAGCTGCCGGCCCGCTTCGTTCTTCTCGGCGGCAAGGACTTCGCCGCCTACCGGCTGGTCGGCCAGGACCTGACGCTCGACCTCTGGGACCGCGCCGGCACCACGCTCCACGCCGACCTCGCCCGCCGCGACTTCACGGTCAACTCCTTCGCCCTGGCCTTAAGCGACGGGCTCCTCGCCGACCCCTTTGGCGGTCTGGACGACCTCGCGCATCGCATTCTGCGGGCCACCACGCCGGCGAGCTTCACGGGCGATCCGCTGCGCGTGCTGCGCCTGCCCCGGATGCTGCTGCGGCTCCCCGGATTCGCCGCCGATCCCGAGACCTTCCTGCTCGCCCGAGCTTCAGCTCCCCACCTGGTGGAGATGGCGGCCGAGCGGGTGCGCGACGAGCTCGCCATCCTCTTCGATCACCCGGACGCGCACCGCGGGCTCGCCCTGCTGGTCGCCCTCGACCTCTATCCCGGTCTCTGGCTGGGATCGCCCGGCGAGCCCGGCCGGCCCGGCGGTGCGGTGATCGAGCTCGAGGCTCTCCCGGAGCGGTGCCAGGATCTGCGGCAGCTCGACTCCGGCGCCGCCTCGCAGGTGGCGGCCCGGCCCGCGCGGCTGGCCGCCACCTTCGCCCATTTGCCACTTCGCGCCGGCCGCGGGCCGCGAGACTTCCTGGAGCTTTTCCGCGACGCCGGCTATCTCACGCGGCAGGCCGCGGCCGAGGTGGCCTTGCTGCTGGCGGAGGAGGAATTGCCGGGTGACGATCTCGGCCGGCGCCGGTTCCTGCACCGCACCGGCCGGCTGTGGGCCACGGTCGCCGTCTCGCTGGGGGCGCGGACTCCCGAGGTCGCCAACTGGCGCTCGCGGTTACGCCCGCTCGTGGATCTCGCCCGAGCTGAAGGGGCCGAGCTCCTCGATCCGCCTCGCCTGCTGAGCGGTGAAGAGGTGCAGAGCCTTCTGGGAATCGCTCCCGGGCCGGAGGTCGGCCGGGCGCTGGCCGCGGTACGCCAGGCGCAGGTCGACGGGCGGGTGCGGACGCGGGAGGAGGCGGTGGCGATGGTGCGGGGCGAGTAAGGCCGCCTCTACCGGAAAATCCCCGACTTCGGCGGCGCCGCGCCGCCGGCCTCGCCGCCGCCCATCAGCCGCTGGTTGAGGTCCTTGATGCGCTCCATCAGCTTGTCGATCTTCTCCTGGGCCTCCTGGCGCAGGCGGGCGTAGTCGCCGCGCAGGCGGTCGCGCTCGGTACCGAGATCCTGATGGCGGGTCTTCAGCTCCTCGATCTGCTCGTCGCGCTGGTGGATCGCCTTGTGCAGCTCGTTCATCTGCTCGTCTTTCTCGGCGAGCTTGAGCTTGATCTTCTCTTCCTGCTCCTCGTAGAGGCGCTTGAACTGCTGGAGCTCGGTGATCTGCGAAAAATCGGACGTGGTAGGGCTCAATTCGCCTCCCTTCTCCTCGATCAGGGGGAACATCTTGCGCAGCTTGAGGGACAGATCCTCGGGATCGGACGACTGCCGCATCGCCTCGGCGTAGGTGATGGTACCGTGAACCAGCAGGGCGAGCAGCGACTGGTTCATCGACTGCATCCGGTAGTAGCCCACGGAGGACTCCACCTCTTCGAGCAGCCCGCTGGTCTCCCCGTCCTCCACCATGCGGTTGATCTTGGGCGACGCCCGCATGATCTCCAGCGCCGCCACCCGGCCCTGCCCATCCGCCCGCTCCACCAGCTTCATCGAGACGACGCCCTTGAGGATCTGGGCGAGCTGCGCGCGCACCTGCGACTGCTGATCGGCGGGAAAAGTGTCGAGAATGCGGTCGATGGTCTGGGTGGCGCTGTTGGTGTGCAGGGTCGAGAAGACGAGGTGGCCGGTCTCGGCGGCGGTGATCACCGTCGACACGGTCTCCGGATCGCGCATCTCGCCCACCATGATGACGTCCGGGTCCTGCCGCATGGCATTGCGCAGCGCCTCGGAAAAGGCGCCCGTGTCGGTGCCGACCTCGCGCTGGGAGATGGACGCCATATCATCGGTGAACAGGAACTCCATCGGATCCTCGATGGTGATCACGTGCACCGGACGGTGGGTGGTGATGTAGCGGATGAGCGCCGCCAGCGAGGTGGACTTGCCGCTGCCGGTGGGACCGGTGACCAGCACCAGCCCCATGGGCATATCGCAGAACTCGAGCAGGACCGGCGGCAGCTCCAGATCCTCGAGGCTCTTGATCTGGTAGGGGATGCGCCGGAAGCAGGCGGCGAAGTTGCCGCGCTGCACGTAGATATTGCAGCGGAAGCGGGCGAGGCCGCGGACACCGTACCCGGTATCCACCGACATCTTCTCCTCCAGCTTGGTCTTCTGCCGCGGAGAGAGGATGCCCATCAGCATCTCGGTGAGATCTTCCGGCTTGAGCGGCGGCGCCTCGATGGGCAGCAACCGGCCGTTGATACGCAGCAACGGCGGCCGCGTCGGCTTCAGGTGAAGGTCCGACGCGCCTTTATCAGTCATGAACTTCAGGAGACGATCAAGATCCATGGCGATTGGCGCGCATTGTACAGGAGGCGGGAGAAAGCGGGAACACGGACGAACAGGAAGGGAACACGGCCGAACCAGGACCCTCACGGACTTACACGGACAGCAGGACCGTGTTCGTCCGTGACAGTCCGTGACAGTCCGTGACAGTCCGTGTTCTTTTCCCCTCTAGAACTTCCGCATCAGCCCCACCACCACCCCTTGCACCCGGACATCCTTCGCCGGGACGCGGAAGGGCTGCATGGTGGGGTTCGCGGGCTGGAGGCGGACCACGGCGCCTTCGGGGAAGAAGCGCTTGAGGGTGGCTTCCTCGTTGACCAGCGCCACCACCATCTCCCCGGGCTCTGCGACGTCGCGGCGCAGCACGATCACGTAGTCGCCGTCGTGGATTCCCTCTTCGATCATCGACTCTCCCACCACGCGCAGCACGTAGTGATCGCCGCCCCGGGCGCTCAGCAGGTGGCCGGGCACCGTCACCCGCTCGTTGCCCGAGAGGGCCTCGATGGGCCGGCCGGCGGCGATCCGGCCGAAATACGGCAGGTCGCGCTCCGACGTCTCCGCCCCCGGGATGGCGCGGATCAGCTCGATGCCCCGCTTCTGATTCCAGTCACGGCGCAGGAAGCCCTTCTGCTGCAGGAGCTTCAGGTGCTTGTAGGCCGTGCCGTAGGAGGAGAACCCGAAACGTTCGCAGATCTCCCGATGGGTGGGGGCGATACCGCGTTCCTTGCGGTACTCCTGAATGAATTCCAGAATCTGTTTCTGCCGCTCGGTTAGGTAGGACATGGTGCAAGTATAGCGGTAACGTAGCGTAATGCAAGCGGTGGGGAGGAAGAACACGGACCAACACAGACCTGCACGGACGGAAACGGACGAAAAAAGACCGACAAAGAACCTCCTTTGCGGTCTTTGCTTTCGTGGTCGTCCGTGTCAGTCCGTGTTCGTCCGTGTTCTTCACTCCCTCCGCCTTGACACCCCGCGACACCCCTCCATACACTGCCCGGGCGCCGGCTTCACCGCCTTTGCCTTCGACTGACCCCGCTTGCCTGATGAGCTCAGCCCCTCCCGACCTCGATCTGCCCTTCCAATATCACCGGCTCGCCAACGGGCTCCGCGTCGTCCTGCACCGCAACGCCGCGCTCCCCCTGGTCGCCGTCAACCTCTGGTATCACGTCGGCTCGAAGAACGAGCGGCCGGGTCGCACCGGCTTCGCCCATCTCTTCGAGCACATGCTCTTCCAGGGCAGCGAGCACGTCCTCACGCACGATCATTTTCGCCTCCTCCAGCAGGTGGGCGGGGTGGCCAACGGCTCCACCTGGTACGACCGCACCAACTACTACGAGACGCTGCCCTCCCACCAGCTCGATCTCGGCCTGTGGCTGGAGTCGGACCGCATGGGCTTCTTCCTCCCCGCCCTCACCCAGGAGAACCTCGACACCCAGCGCGACGTGGTGATGAACGAGCGCCGGCAGCGCATCGAGAACCAGCCGTACGGCCAGGCCGGCGAGCGCCTTCACGAGCTGCTCTATCCGGCGGACCATCCCTATCACTGGCCGGTGATCGGTTACATGGAGGACATCGCCGCCGCCAATCTGGAGGATGTGCGGGCCTTCTTCGCCACCTACTACACGCCGAGCAACGCGGTGCTGACGCTGGCGGGCGACTTCGACCCTGAAGCGGCCCTGGAGCGGGTGGAGGCCTGGTTCGGGGAGATTCCCGCCGGGCCGCCGGTGCCGCCGGTGACCGTTCCGCCTGCCACCCAGCAGGGCGAGCGCCGCGAGGTGATGCCGGACGCCGTGCGCCTCCCCCGGGTCTACGTCGGATACCGCGCGCCCGCCTACGGCGAACGCTCGTGGTACGCGGCGGACATGCTGTCGGCGGTGCTCACCGGGTGCAAGTCGAGCCCGCTCTACCGCGATCTCGTCTACGACCGCCAGATCGCCCAGGACGTCGGCGCCTCCGTTTCGCCGTACGAAAAGGGTGGAACGTTCATGCTCGTCGCCACCGCCCGGCCGGGAGTGGAGGTGGAGGTCGTGGAGAAGGCGCTCCTCGATCACCTCGCCGCCGCGGCGACGACGCCGCCGGCGCCGGACGAGCTCGAGCGGGCGCGCAACCGCATGCTCACCGACGCCTACAGCAGCCTGCAGAAGCTCGACAGCGTGGCCGATCTCTTCTCCCAGTTCGCCACCTACTTCGACGATCCCGGCGGCGTCGCGGCGGAGGCCGGCCGCTATCTCCGCATCGCTCCGGAGGAGCTGGTGGAGCTCGCGGCGACGCACCTGACGGAGAACGAGCGCGTGGTGGTGCAAGTGGTGCCGCGAGAGGCGGACTGACTCATGGACGCCCTGCCGAAGCCGCCCGTCGATCGCTCGTCCCCTCCCCCGGCGGGGCCCATCCGGCTGTTCCAGTTTCCCCACTTTCTCCGCACGCGGCTGGCCAACGGCCTCGCCGTGCTGGCCGCCCGCCACTCGGAGCTGCCGCTGGTCAGCCTCGAGCTGTTGATGCCGGCGGGCGGCCAATATGATCCCGAGGGTCAGTCGGGGCTATCCTCGCTCACGGCTTCAGTGCTCGACGAGGGGACGCGCCGGCGCTCGGCGATGGAGATCGCCGCCGCCGCCGAGCGGCTGGGCGGTTACTTCGCCACCGGCGCCGACTGGGACGTGGGCTTCCTCTCCACCGGCCTGCTGGCGCGCAACCGCGCCGCCGCCTTCGAGCTGCTGGCCGACGTCACCTTCCATCCCTCCTTTCCCGCCGAAGAAGTGGACAGGCTCCAGCGCCAGCGCGTGGCCGAGATCCTGCGCCGCACCCAGGATCCCTCGGCGCTCGCCGACGACCGCTTCCTGCGCGTGCTCTACGAAGGCACGGTCTACGCCCACCCGCTGATCGGCGAGGAGGAAAGCCTGACGACGCTCGACCGCGAGGCGCTGGTGAGCTTCTACCAGCAGCAGTATGGGCTCGCCGGCGCGGCGCTGATCGCGGTGGGAGACTTCGATCCGGAAACCCTGCTGCGCGAGGCCGAGAGCGCCTTTTCAACCGCCGGCCCGGCGGCGGCGCCGGCTCCCCCGCCGGAGATCCGCCCGCCCTCGCGGCCGGGGATCTCGGTCCACATCGTCGACCGCGCCGGCGCCGCCCAGACCGAGCTGCGGATGGGCCACGCCAGCGTCTCCCGCAGCCATCCGGACTATCCGTCCCTGGTCGTCCTCAACGGTCTGCTGGGCGGCAAGTTCACCAGCCGCATCAACCTCAACCTGCGCGAGCAGCACGGCTACACCTACGGCGCCTCCAGCCGCTTCTCCGGCCGCATGGGGCCGGGCCCTTTTACGGTGAACGCCGCGGTGGCGACCGAATCGACCGGGGCCGCGGCGCGCGAGGTCCTCTTCGAGCTGCGCCGCATCCGCGAGGCGCTGGTCGAGCCGGAGGAGCTCACGGAGACGCAGAGCTATCTGGTGGGAGTCTTCCCCTACACCATGCAGACCATCGGCGACCTCGCCAAGCGGCTGGAGACCCTGGCCGTCTTCGGCCTGCCGGACGACTACTACACCCGCCACCTGGAGCGCATCACCAACGTCACCCGGCAGGACGTCCTGGACGTGGCCCGCCGGCACATCGATCCGGAGCACGTCGCCATCGTGGCGGTGGGTCCCGCGGAGGCGCTGGAGCCGCAGCTCACGGGGCTGGGGCCGGTGAGCGTGTGGAGCGCCCAGGGCGAGCCGCAGCTCGTGTGAAGAAAGAAACCAGGGACTGCAGGGACATCAGGGACTGCAAGGACAGAATCCCCCGCCCTTCCTGTTGTCCCTGTTGTCTCTGTCGTCCCTTGAGTCCCTTTTGAGTTACCGCAGGCTGGGATCGCCGACCTGACCGTCGGCGGAGAGGTGAATCTCCAGGGTGCGGGAGCTACCGCCCTGGAAGTTGCCGTTCATGGTTTTGACGAGGGCCTTCCTGCCCGTGGGGGTGACGGAGATGCGGACCGGATTCGTTCCCGCGGGCACCTCGATCGACTTGCTGGCGTCGCGCGGCTGCTCGGACTTGCGCAAACGGAGGAAACCGCTACGGCTCGCCTCGACGGTGAGCCGCGCTTTCTCCTTGTCGTTCACGTAGACGATCAGCACCCCGCCGTCCGGAAAGTCGGAGACGAAATGAACGCGGAGCGTCGCCGTCGTGGCCGCCGGAGTGGAAAGGTCGCCCGGATTCCTCGTCACCGTGGTCACGGGTATGACCGGCGTCGTAGCGGCCACCGTCTCGTTCGGCTGCGGCTCGCGGGGCGTCTGCGCCAGCTTCTGCCGGGCCCGGAGCTGGGCGGCTTGAGCCTTGGTCAGGATCAGCCGAGCTTCCTGGTTGCCGGGTTCGAGCATCAGCACCGCCTGGGCGCCCGCGATCGCGGCGTCCCACCGCCTGGCGGCGAAGCTCTTGTTGGCAAACTCAAGCTGCTGGTCAAAGTTGGGCGGCGCAACCGCCGCCGGAGTTGGCGACGCGGCCGGTGTGACGGCTGGCGGCGGCGAGGGAGCCGGCGTCACGGACACGGGCTGGGCGGGCGTGGCGGTGCGCTCCGGCTGGCGAGCCGCTCCCCGCATCCACAGCAGGTATCCTCCCCCGGCCAGAACGCCGAAAGCGACGACGAGGCCGGCCACCAGGACGATCTGCGACGTCGAGCTCTGCCGCGCCGGCGCCCGGGGCAGGGGCGGCGGCGCCGAGATCTCCGCCGTGGCGTTGGTGTCCGATAGGCCCGGAGCGGGCGGCAGCGGCGGCAGCCCCCCGCTGGAGGCGCTCGCGTCGCCCGGGCTATCCGCGGTGTCGCCGATGTCCGCGAGATTCGCGACGGTGGCGTCGAGGGACGACGGCGCCACAGGCAAGGGCGGAACCGCCGCCAAGGGCACGGCGGGGGTTGGCGTGGGAAGGGGCGGCGGCACAGGGACGGGCCGCGCAACGGCCGGCGGTGCCGCGGGCTCCTTGCGCCAGCGGCTGAACAACGACGGCTTGGCGGCGGCCGGCGCCACCGTCCGGGCTCCCGGGCGGGGCGGCGGCGGCAGCGCCATGGTGGAGGAGAAGCTCTGCGTCTCGTTGAGATCGTCGCGCTGGTGGTTCGCCTCCACCAGCCGGCGCAGGTCGTCCACCATGTCGCGCGCCCGCTGATAACGCTTGGCCGGGTCCTTCTCCAGCGCCCGCATGAGGATCGGCTCCAGGCCCGGCGCCAGGTCCTTCACGAACTCCTGGGGCGGCGTAAAGTGGTCGTAGACGATCCGGTGGCTCACCACCGTCAGGTTCTCGCCCGAGAACGGTTTGTGACGGGTGACCATCTCGTAGAGCACGACGCCGAGCGAGAAGAGGTCGGCCCGATGGTCCACCTCCTTGCCCTGGATCTGCTCGGGCGCCATGTAGTTCGGCGTCCCCAGGAGCTGTCCCTCCTGGGTGAGGTTCGAGCTGTCGAGGCGGGCGATGCCGAAATCGGTGATCTTCACCTTGTTGTCGGCGGTGATGAGAATGTTCGCCGGCTTGACGTCGCGGTGGACCACGCGGTTCGAGTGCGCGTAGTCGAGGGCGTCGCCGACTTGCGCGATGGCGTCCAGCACGAAGGAGAGCGACAGCGCCTGGTCGCCCTGCAGCAGCAGCTTCAGGTTGGTGCCCCGCACGTACTCCATGGCGATGAAGGCCAGCCCCTCCTCGCTCTGCTCCACCACGTCGTGGATGGTGACGATGTTGGGGTGGGTGAGGATGCCGGCGCTCTGCGCCTCGCGCATGAAGCGGATGCGAAACTGCTCCATCTCCGAGTCGCGGACGGAGTAGCCGATGCGAAAGGTCTTGAGCGCCACCAGGCGGCCGATCAGGGGATCCCGGGCCAGGTAGACGACGCCCATGGCTCCCTTGCCGATCTCGTCGGTAATTTCGTAGCGGCCCAGCTTGGTCGGGGACATCGGGGTCAGTGGCAGCATGGCACAGAGCTTTCGCGTCGTGAATTCTAGGCCGGAGTCAGGGTCCAGGTCAAACGGTTAAGCGCTGGAAAGTCCTGGTACTTTTGGGGTTTAGAGCGGAGACTGGAGGGCGTCTCGGGCATTTTCCTTGTGGTATATTTGCCGCCCCTTGATCGCTCTTTGTCCCCTGAAGGAGGTTCAGGATGCAGGTGGATAGCCCGGAGAAGCTCCGAAATGTAGCTGTAGCAGGCCACAACGACACCGGCAAGACGACGCTGGTCAGCTCTCTGCTCTATGCCGGCGGCGTGACGACTCGCATGCACCGGGTCGAAGACGGCAACACGTTCACCGACTTCGACCACGAGGAGGTCGAGCGCAAGATCTCGATCGGTCTGTCACCCTGTTTCGTCCCCTGGCAGCAGCACAAGATCAACCTCCTCGACTGCCCCGGTTACGGCATCTTCTTCACCGAGACCCGGGCCGGCCTGCGGGCCGCCGACGCCGTCGTGCTGTGCATCAACGGCGTCTCGGGCGTCGAGGTCAACACCGAGCGGGTGTGGGGCTACGCGGCCGAGATCGAGCTGCCGCTGCTGGTCAATCTGACCAAGATGGACCGCGAGCGCGCCGATTTCGAACGCACCCTCGACTCGCTGCACAAGCGCTTCGGCCGCCAGATCCTGCCCATTCAGCTGCCCATCGGCCAGGAGGCGGGCTTCACCGGCGTCGTCGACCTGGTGAGCCTCAAGGCCTGGCGCTTCACCCGCGACGGCAACGGCAAGGGGACGCCGGCGGAGATCCCGCCGGAGCTCGCCGACGAGGTGGAGGTTCACCGCTCCCGACTCGTCGAGGCCGTGGCAGAGACCGACGACCATCTCATGGAGGGCTTCTTCGAGACCGGCACCCTGTCGCAGGAGAGCCTGGAGAGCGGTCTACGCCAAGCGGTGGCACAGCGCCAGATCTTCCCTCTCACCTTGACGGCCGGCGGCCACGGCATCGGCCCCTCGACGCTGCTCGACGCCTTCCTGGCGCTCGTCCCCCCGCCCGCCGCCAGGCAGCCGTTTCCGGCAAAGAACCTGGGCGGCGACGACGTGCCCCTCAAGGCCGACGCCGCCGGCGCCGCGGCAGCCCTGGTCTTCAAGACGCTTTCCGATCCGTTTACCGGCAAGATCTCGATCCTGCGCCTCGTCTCCGGCACCCTGACCTCGGACACCTCGCTCTACAACCCCCGCAACGAGGAGTCGGAGCGCATCGGCCACCTCCTGCTGCTGCAGGGCAAGCAGGGGACGAACGTGCCGAAGGTGGTGGCCGGCGACATCGTCGGCGTCGCCAAGCTCAAGAACACCGTCACCGGCGACACGCTCTGCGCCAAAGAGCGCCCGGTGCGCGTCGCCTGGATCGACATCCCCGAAGCGGCCATGACTTTCGCCGTCGAGCCCAAGTCCAAGGGCGACGAGGAGAAGATCGGCGACGCGCTGCACCGGCTCATCGACGAGGATCCCAGCCTGCACGCCGGCCGCGACGCCGAGACGCACGAGCACCTGCTCTCGGGCACCGGCCAACTGCACATCGAGATCGCCGTCGCCAAGCTGAAGCACCGCTACCACGTCGACCTCTTCCTGCATCCGCCCAAGGTGCCTTACCGCGAGACGATCCTCAAGCCCGCCGACGGCCACGGCCGCCACAAGAAGCAGACGGGTGGCCGCGGCCAGTTCGCCGACTGCCGGATCAAGGTCGAGCCGCTGCCGCGGGGCGAGGACTTCGCCTTCGCCGACGAGATCTTCGGCGGCGCCATCCCCAACAACTACCGCCCGGCGGTGGAAAAGGGGATTCAGGACGCCCGCCGCCGCGGCTTTCTCGCCGGCTACCCGATGGTCGACTTCAAGGTCCGCCTGCTCGACGGCCAGTACCACGACGTCGACTCCTCGGAAATGGCGTTCAAGATCGCCGGCTCGCTGGCCTTCAAGGACGCCATGGCCAACGCCAAGCCCACGATCCTGGAGCCGGTGATGAAAGTGGAGATCAACACCACCGAAGAGTTCATGGGCGACATCATGGGCGACCTGTCGCACCGCCGCGGCCGGCCGCAGGGCATGGACGCCGTCAACGGCCACCAGGTGATCAAGGCCGTGGTGCCGATGTCCGAGATGCTGGACTACGACCGCCATCTGACCGCCATGACGCAGGGCCGCTCGAGCTTCCACATGGAGTTTTCGCACTACGAGGAAGTCCCCAAGCTCGTGCAGGACAAGCTGATCGCCGAGTACCAGAAGCACCGCAAGGAAGAGCAGGAGTAGGCAGAGCAGGAGCCAAAGGAGAGCCAACCTTGATCCAAGTCAGCCAAGTACGGGCCGGCATGTGCATTCTCTTTGAGAATGACGTCTGCCGGGTCATGAACGTTCATCACGTCACGCCGGGGAACTGGCGCGGCTTCGTCCAGGTGCGCATGCGCAGCCTGAAGAGCGGCAACAGTTTCGAGCACCGATTCGGCTCGACCGAGAAAGTCGACCGCGCCATCCTCGAAACCCACCAGATGGAGTATCTCTACTCCGAACCCTCGGCTCACTACTTCATGAATCAGGAGACCTACGAGCAGATCTCCATGGACAACGAGACTTTGGGCGACACCATGCAGTACCTGCTGCCCAACACCGTCATCCAGGTCGACTTCTACGACGACAAGCCGGTGGGCATCGAGCTGCCCAACACCGTCACGCTGCAAGTGGTCGACACCGAGCCGAGCCTGAAGGGCGCCACCGCCAGCGCCTCCTACAAGCCGGCGAAGATGGAGACCGGGCTGGTCGTCATGGTGCCGCCCTTCATCGAGGTGGGGACCAAGATTTTGATCGATACACGCGAGAACAAGTATCTGAGCCGGGGCTAGAAGAACACGGACGAACAAGGACCCACACGGACGAACACATCGTGCCCGGGGTCCGTGTCAGTCGGTGTTCTTCCCCTTCCGCAGCTTGAAGATTTCCGCCTTCTTCCCCGACATCAGGATCGGCCAGCTCTCCACCAACTCCAGTGCGGGCAGCGTTTCCAGCAGCGGCGGCAGGAAATCCGCCCGCGCCAGGAGGATCATCAGCAGGCCTTCCGGCGCCAGCACCCGCGCCAGCTCGGTCAGAATCTCGCGGTAGAAGGTCTCGGGTCCGCCGGCCAGCTCTTGGAAGCTCCCCCAGGGCGGATCGGTGACGATCTTGTGAATCGAGCCGTTTTCATAGCGGGAGAGCTGGCGGGCGTCGCCTTGGCGCACCACCACCCGGCGCTTGAGATCGCCCTCCTTCACCCGCGCCTTGAGCTTCTCCACCAGCGCGGCGTCGAGATCGCTCGCCAGGACGAGGCCGCGGGGAAACTGCGTCGCCCGCATCAGGGGAATGGCTCCCGAGCCGCAGAAGGGATCCAGCATCAGCTCGCCCTCCCGCGGCTCGGAGAGCCAGCAGAGCATCCAGGCGAGCTCCGGCCGCAGCTCTCCCTTGTCGAGCACCTTCTCGTACGCCGTATGCCGGGTCAGCCGCAGCAGCAGGAAGCCATGGCCCTCGCTGCGATAGGAGAGCCAGAGCTCGTGATCGGGCCGGCCGCGATGGGACCGCAGGCGGCCGGAGGCCGCGATCCGCGCTTCGACTCGTTCCAGCAGGTCGCGGTCGACGGCGGTCAGCACGTTGCTCCACGAGGTGACGAGCCGGAAGGTGCCTTTCAAGTGGCGCGGAATGCGGCCCGCAAGATCGCCGTCGCGCAGCATCGCCGTGAGCATCTCGTTCAGGACCTCTTCTCCACGCTCAGCGCCGAGGCTGGAGAAGGTCTTCAACACGAGGAAGGAATTGTTGAAGAACGGCAGACCGCGGATCGCCGCGGCGTCCCGGCTGCTCTCGTAAAGGATCAAGCCGTCGAGCTCGAGAGCGATCCGGGCGTCCGGGAGCCGCTCCGCGAGCGCTCGCCGGACGGGACCGCCGAGACCGGCAATGAAGGTGGACAGGTACGTCGTCATGGCGGCGGATACAATACCGCCATGGATCCCCATACCCTCGTCCTCGGCCTCACCTGGTGCGTGGTCTTCATCTTCTCGACCACGCTCCACGAAGCGGGCCACGCCCTCGCCGCCCTCAAATTGGGAGACCCGACCGCCTACGAAGGCGGGCAGGTCTCCTTGAATCCCTGGCCGCACATCCGCCGTGAGCCGCTGGGAATGGTGATTGTTCCCATCGCCTCCTTTGCTCTCAACGGTTGGATGATGGGCTGGGCCAGCGCTCCTTACGATCCCGAATGGGCCCACCGCTACCCGAAGCGCGCCGCCGTCATGGCCGCCGCCGGGCCGGCTGCCAATCTCCTGCTGGTGTTGATCTCCGGCCTCGCCATCCGCGCCGGAATGCTGGCCGGCGTCTTCGAAGCGCCCAACGTCGCCAACTTCACCACCGTCACGGCGGGAATCGGACCGACCTGGCAGGCCGCCGCCGCGCCCCTCTCCATCCTCTTTTCACTCAACCTGGTCCTTTTCGCCTTCAACCTGCTCCCTCTCCCCCCGCTCGACGGCAGCGCCATCCTCCCCGGATTCATGAGCGACGCAACGGCAGCGCGCTTCCACGCCTTCCTGCACCAGCCCATGTTCTCCCTCCTCGGCCTGCTCGCCGCCTGGAAGGTTTTCCCCTACATCTCGGATCCGCTGCAGACGCTGGCGCTCAATTTACTGTACCCGGGGGCGGGGTACCACTAGAACAGCCCCACCACCTTGCCGCTCTCGTCGATGTCGATGAGGCGCGCCGAAGGCGTCTTCGGCAGGCCTGGCATGGTCATCATGTCGCCGCAGATCATCACCACGAACTCGGCGCCGGCGGCCAGCCGCACTTCGCGCACGTGGATGGCGTGCCCGGCGGGCGCGCCGCGAAGGTGCGGGTCGGTCGAGAAGGAATACTGCGTCTTGGCCACACAGACAGGGTAGTGCCCGTAGCCGTCCTCCTGCAGCCGGGCGATCTGCTCGCGCACCTTGGCTTCCGCGTTGACGGACGCGGCGCGATAAACCTTCGTGGCGATCTTTTCGATCTTCGTCCACAGCGGATCGGCGTCGTCATAAACGAACTGGACGCTGGGCGCCTGCTCGCAGAGCTCGATCACGATGTTCGCCAAATCCGTGGCGCCCTTGCCGCCCTCGGCCCAATGATTGGCGATGGCCACCCGCACCTTCATCTGTGCCATGCGCGACTCGACGAACGCCAGCTCCTCGGCGGTATCGGAGGAAAAGCGATTGATCGCCACGACGCACGGGATGCCGTAATGCAGCGTCACGTTTTCGACGTGGCGTTCGAGGTTGACGATCCCCTTCTCTAAAGCCGCCGGATTCTCTTGCGTAAGGGCCTTGACCTCCACGCCGCCGTGATACTTGAGCGCGCGGACGGTGGCGACGACGACGGCCGCGGCCGGCTTCAGGCCCGCCTTGCGGCATTTGATGTCGACGAACTTCTCGCCCCCCAGATCGGCTCCGAAGCCGGCCTCGGTGACCACGTAGTCGGCGAGCTTCAGCGCCGTGCGCGTGGCAATCACCGAGTTGCAGCCGTGGGCGATGTTGGCGAAGGGTCCGCCGTGAACGAAAGCGGGATTGTTCTCCAGCGTCTGCACCAGGTTGGGCTTGATGGCGTCCCGGAGCAGCACGGCCATCGCTCCCTGGGCCCCAAGGTCGCTGGCTCGCACCGGCTTGCGGTCTCGGGTGTGGGCGACGACGATGTTGCCCAGGCGCTGTTTGAGATCGGCGAGCGAGGTGGCGAGGCAGAGGATCGCCATCACCTCGGAAGCGGCCACGATGTCGAAGCCGTCCTGGCGCGGGAAGCCGTTGCCGGCGCCGCCGAGGCCGACGACGATCTCGCGCAGCGCCCGGTCGTTCATGTCGGCCACCCGCCGCCAGAAGATCCGCCGCAAATCCACCGCGGGCTCGAGCCCCCAGTGGAGATGATTGTCCAGCATCGCCGCCAGCAGATTGTTGGCGAGCGCGATGGCGCCGAAGTCACCGGTAAAGTGGAGGTTGATGTCCTCCATGGGGACGACCTGCGCGTAGCCGCCGCCGGCCGCGCCCCCCTTCATCCCGAACACGGGTCCCAGCGACGGCTCGCGCAGGCAGATCGCCGCCTTCTTGCCGAGATGGTTCAGGGCGTCGCCGAGGCCGACGGTGGTGGTGGTCTTGCCCTCTCCGGCCGGCGTCGGCGTCATCGCCGTCACCAGGATCAGCTTGCCGTCCGGCCGTCCCGCGAGACCGTCGACATAGTCCAGCGACAGCTTGGCCTTGGTGTGGCCATAGGGTTCGAGACTACTTTCGGGGATTTCCAGCTTGGCAGCGATGTGGGTGATTCGGTCGAGCCTGGCTTGCTGTGCGATTTCGATGTCGGACGCCATCTTCTAGGGTCCCCTCCTCGCTCGGGATGCGCGGCGTTGAGTCCGCCGGGCGATCCCGAAGATAGCATTCCGCAGGCCGCGCGAGAGGTGAGGGGAATCCCTTCGAAGCTTCGTTCCCTAGAAATGCGCCGCCGCTTCACACTCCATGGCTCCACGCCGGCGGCGCTTCCAGCGAAATCGTTTACGGCCTCTGGAGCGGAGGAGGGACCTGCCGCCTCGAGAATTTGACTCCCTGTGGTCCCATAACCCAAGTTTTGGAAGGAGAAGAACAAGATGCACAAGAACATCGACGTAGTTCGTGCCTGGCGTGATGAAGAGTATCGCAACAGCCTTACCGAGCAGGATCGGGCCAGTCTGCCCGAGAATCCGGCCGGCGTGGCAATGGTGGACGACTCCGCTCTGCGCACCGTCAATGGCGGCGCAGTGACTCAGCACTTCTGCGGCACGACCTTCGTGGACTCTTGCGTCAAGCCGGGCCAGCAGTGCCCGTAAGCTGGATTCCATAACTCCCCGGCGGGCGGGCCTGTCGGGTCCGCCCGCCGTCTTCGCATCCTTCAAGAAATGACGACGGCGATGAACGAGATCTTCGATGCCCCGGAATGGTTCGAGGCTCTGACGCTCGCGGAACGCGCGGCCCTTTTGGCCGGCCGCGATGCGGCGCCATCCCCGGAGTCGCTCGACCGCGCGGCGCGGAAGGCGAGCCGCTGGCGGCGCGAATCGGAGCTGTTCGACGACAACCTTTTCGCCGAGCGCCTCGCCCTCGACGGCCTGACACCCGACGGCTTCCTCCGTCTCCTCGCCGAAACTGCTACGGGCTTGCGGCAGCGCACGGCCGGCCGGCCCGCCTGGCTGCAAACCCTGGCGCGAGCCTATTCTCAAGGCCACTCTCCGCTACCTTCGGACGCTGAGAATGGCGGCGGCCTCGGCGTGCTCGAGCTGCTGCGCCCGCTGATCGCCGACTCCTACGCGCGAGTCCTGGCAGAGCTGCGGCGAATCGTGGCCGGCGCTCCGGGAATCCTCGCTCCGGAGGCCGTCGCCGCATCGCTCCTCGCGACCCTCATCCGGCGGCTCCGCTGGGCGAGCGAGAGAGCCCTCGCCCTGGAGCTTCAAGTCAACCGCCTCGAAGGCAAGCTGCAAGGAGAGACTCCGGAGGAACGCTTCCAAAGCTTCGTCGAAACCTTGCGCCAGCTTGGCCCCGGCCTGGAGATCCTCCGGCGCTATCCGGTCCTCGCCCGCGACGCCTGCCGCCAGGCCGAGCAATGGGTCGAGACCAGCTTGGAAATGATGGCTCGCTTCGCCGCGGACCAGAAAGAGATCAGCCATAGTTTCCGCCTCGACTGCGGAGCGGAGCCGGGACCCGTGGTCGCCGTGCAGACCGGGCTCAGCGACCGCCACGACGGCGGCCGCTCCGTGGCGATCCTCACCTTTGCTTCGGGGCTGCGGATCGTCTACAAACCCAAGTCCCTGGCCGTCGACCGCCACCTCCAGATCCTGATCGCCAGGCTCGACGAGTGGGGAGACGGACCACCGCTGCGTTGTCTGGCCGTCCTGGACCAGGGCGACTATGGATGGATGGAGCACGTCGCGGCCCGCCCCTGCGAGACGCAGGAGGAAGTGGAGCGCTTCCACGAGCGGCAGGGCGCCTGGCTCGCCCTGTTCTATGCGCTGGAGGCCACCGATTTCCATCACGAAAACCTGATCGCCGAAGGCGAGCACCCGGTGCCGATCGACCTCGAAACCCTGTTTCAACCGGACGTCGCCGCCCCGGCCGCCAGTGGCCCGGGTTACGTCCCAACCGCCCATACGGTATTGAACAGCGGCCTCCTCCCGCGGCGGTTCTGGGCCACCGCCGACCAGGGCGGGCTCGATCTGAGCGGCATGGGAGCGGTGGGAGGCCAGAAAATCGCGCTGCGGCAGATCACCGGCGACGGCACCGACCAGATGCGCTGGGCCGGACACGAGACGCAGTTGGCCGCCGGCCCCAACCTCCCGACCCTGCGCGGCGAGCCGCTGGCCCTGTGGGAGCATGGCGATGCCGTGCTGCGCGGCTTCCGCTCGATGTACCGGCGGCTCTGGGAGCATCGCGACGAGCTCCTGGCGCCCGCGGGACCGCTAGAGCCCTTCGCCGGCCTGCCGGTGCGCGCCCTGCTGCGCGGCACCAACGTCTACGCCCATCTCTTCCACGTGGGCAATCATCCCGACTACCTGCAGAGCGCGCTCGATCGCGACCGGCTCTTCGACCGGCTCTGGCTTGACGCAATAACCTACCCGCCCCTGCGGCGGGCGTTGCGGGCCGAGCACGAGGACCTGGCCGCCGGCGACGTGCCCCGTTTCGAAACCTTTCCAACGTCGACCGACCTTCGTCACGCTCAACGAGGGCGAGCCGATAATTTCTTCGCCACACCGGGTTTGGAGCGCGTCCACGCCCGGCTGCGGACCCTGGACGAGGACGATCTGGAACGGCAGAGCTGGCTCGTGCAGGCCGCCATCGAGGCCACCCGCGCTCTCGACGAACGCCGGGTCTGGACGTCCGCGGGCCTGCCCGAGGCTGGCCCGGCCGAGCCGGAACGCTTCCTGCGGATGGCCCGCCAGATCGGCGACCGTCTAGTCCGTCAGGCGATCGAGCAAGGCGAGCTCGTGACCTGGTTTCACCTCGACCTGCGGCCCGACGGCTGGCTCCTGGAGCCGATGCCCATCGATCTTTACAAGGGTCTTTGCGGCGTCGCCCTCTTACTCGCGCAGTTGGGACGCCAATCGAATGAGGAGCGATACGAGCGTCTCGCCCGGCTCGCCCTGCACACCGTCCGGCAGCGGCTCGCTGCCGACCCTGGCGCGATGGCCCATCTCGGCGCGTTCAGCGGCTGGGGCGGGGTCGTTTATACCTTTACTTACCTGGGCCTGCTGTGGGGCGAGCCCGGTTTGCTCGACGAAGCGGAGGCCATGGCGCCACGAATCGCCGCCGGCATCGAGAGCGACGAAATCTTCGACCTCCTCGGCGGCTCCGCGGGGGCCGTGGCCGCCCTTCTCGTTCTTTATCAACACCGTCCCTCCGCGGCACTCCTGGAGATTGCGATCTCCTGCGGCGACCGCCTACTCGCCGGTGCTACCGTGACTGAACGGGGCCTTGGCTGGCCGCCTCCTGCAGAGGTGGGCCGCCTGCCGCTGAATGGCCTCTGCCATGGCACAGCAGGCATCGCCTGGGCCCTCGCGCGGCTGGCCCATTTCACCGGCGAGGAGCGCTTCGGCGACGCGGCGCGCGGCGCCCTAAAGTACGAGCGGAGCTGGTTCTCTTCCCAGCACGACAACTGGCCCGATCTGCGCGAGAGCCGCGAGACCTCGGAGGGCCCGCCCTTCCTCAACGCCTGGTGCCACGGTGCACCGGGAATCGGCCTCGGACGCATCGGCACCCTGCCCTATCTGGACGATCCGGAGATGCTCGAAGAGATCCGGGCCGCGGTACGGTCCACCCTGGCGGCAGGCTTCGGCTTCAACCAGTCTCTCTGCCACGGCGACCTTGGGAATCTCGAGCTGCTGTGGGAAGCCAGCCGGGCGCTGGGAGACGCCGAGTTGGCGGCCGAAGCCCGCCGGCTTGCCGCGCGCATCCTCAAGTCGATCGAAGACGACGGACCGCGTTGCGGCGCCAGCGTCAGGACCGAGGTCCCCGGCTTCATGACCGGCCTCGCGGGAATCGGCTACGGACTGCTCCGTGCCGCCTGGCCGGATCGCGTGCCTTCCGTGCTGCTGCTGGAGACACCCGCGGCTCGCGCAACGATGATTTAAGCACCTATGGAAGCATGAGGACCAATCCAGGTCCGAGAAAGGAGAATCAACATGCCGAATTCTCTCTCCCTGCGCCGCCTGACCTTCCTGGTCCTGGCCGCCGTCCTGTGCTCCCTCGCGCTCGCGCCCTCGGTGATGGCCTGCTGCGCCGAAGGCTCGACACGGAACATCGTGTCGATCGTCTGCTGCACGGATCCGCCGGTAAACTCGAACCGAACGCTCCTTCACCAGACTTGTCATAGCTGCGCGTGGCAAACGACGTCGACCTCCTGCACTTTCGCCACCAGTTGCGCTTTCTGAAACGAGCCGGCCTGGTTTCCGCCCCGGGAACCGGGCAGCACGCTTCGCGGTTCTGCCACCTACGGGCGGCACCGTTTCCGTTAATATACCGCGAGCCCGGAGGGCGGCAGACCCCAAGCCCAGGGCGCAAGCCCTGGGATGGGTTCAACGATTTTTATTGGTCCGCCCTGCCAAGGGCGCCCTTTGCAGGGCGGCATGAAAATAAATGAATGAATCGTTCCCAGGGCTCGCGCCCTGGGCTTGGGGTCTGCCGCCCTCCGGGCTGGGTTGAAGGCCTACCGACGATCTCGCGCAGGGGAAGATGAGTAACTCACCAATAACCCAACGATCACGCACAGATTCTTACCCTTTCGCCAGCTGCACTACCGCCTCTGCCTCAATCGGCCGCTTCACCAAATAAAGCGCCGCCGTGCTCACCAGCGTCCCGGCGACGAGGGCCACGAGGTACATACCCAAAGGCTGCACGGCGTGGGGGATCAGCAGCACGAAGACTCCTCCGTGGGGCACCATGAGGCGCACACCGGCGGCGAGCGAGATCGCTCCCGTTACCGCCGAGCCGGCCATGAGACAGGGAATGACCCGCAACGGATCTTTGGCGGCGAAAGGGATCGCTCCTTCGGTGACGAAGGAGATTCCCAGCACGATGGCGGCTTTGCTGGCGTCGCGCTCCTCTTGATTGAAACGGTTTTTGAACAGCGTCGCGGCGAGCCCCAGAGCCAGCGGCGGCGTCATTCCCGCTGCCATCACAGCCGCCATCGGGCCGTAGACTTTTGAGGCGAGGAGGCCGACGGCGAAGGTGTAGGCGGCTTTGTTCAGCGGGCCGCCCATGTCGAAGGCCATCATCGCTCCCAGCAGTATCCCCAGGACCACGGCGCTCGTCTCCTGCATACCGTTGAGCCAGGCGGTCAGGGCCAGCAGCGCCGTTTTGACCGGCGGACCGACGACGAAAATCATCACCAAGCCAACGATCAGCGTCGATAGCAAGGGCAGGATCAGCACGGGTTTCAAGCCTTGGAGGTTTTGCGGCAGGTTGATGCGATCGTTCAGGATCTTCGTCACGTAGCCCGCCAGGAATCCCGCCACGATGCCGCCGAGGAATCCGGCTCCCAGGCTGGTCGCCAGCATGCCGCCGATCAACCCCGGCGTGAGGCCCGGCCGGTCCGCGATGGAGTAGGCGATGAAGGCGGCGAGCACCGGAACGTAAAGGTGAAAGGCCGTGCCGCCGCCGATCTGCATCAACGCCCAGGCGAGCGTGCCCTCTTTGTCGGCGGCATTGAGACCGCCGATGGCAAAGGCCAGCGCGATCAGCAGGCCGCCCGCGACGACCAGCGGCAACATGTAGGAGACGCCGGTCATCAGGTGTTTGTAGGGACCGGTCCGGGCCGACGAGCGCGCCGGTTGAAGCGGCTTCGCGGAAGTCGCCATCCCGGCCGGCTCCGGCAGCGCCAGCGCTTCTTTGATCAATCCCTGTCCGTCGTGAAGCGCCGCCTTGGTCGAGGTCTGGACCAGCCGCTTGCCGGCGAAGCGCGCCGTGTCCACGTAGGCATCGGCGGCGACGATCACGGCGTCGGCGCTTTCGATCTCTTCCGGGGTCAACAGGCTCTTCGCCCCCACCGAGCCCTGGGTCTCGATCCGAATGGTGTGGCCCAGCGCCGCCGCCGATTTCTTCAACGCCTCGGCGGCCATGAAGGTGTGCGCGATGCCCGTCGGACAGGAGGTCACGCCGACGAGAAATCGACCGGCCGGCTCCGGCGTAACCGCCTGCACGGGAACCGGAATCACCACCGTCGGCGCCGCGGACGAGGCCGGTTCGGCGGTTTCGCTCAGCTCGGCGAGGGCGCTTTCGATCACCGCGCGGGTTTTGCGAATGGCGTCGCTGACCGGCACGGCGACGACGGGTTTGCCGGTGAAGCGCTCCAGATCGACGGCGATGTCCGAGGCCACGATCACCACGTCCGCTTCGGCGACATCCTGGGGCGACAACGGAGTCTTGACCCCTTCGGAGCCCTGGGTCTCGACCTTGATGCCGTGGCCCATCCCCGCGGCGATCTTCTTCAACGCCTCGGCGGCCATGAAGGTGTGCGCCACGCCCGCTGGACAGCCGGTGATCGCAACGATTTTCGCCATGAGGTCTTCTCCCGCTCCGAGTTACGACAACGGCTCGATTTCGACCCTGCGTGTCAGCGCCCGGAATTCAGCCGGGTCCTCGATCCCCGAGCCGAAACGCGTCACCGCGTAGGCGCCGCTGGCGGTGGCCGTCCGCGCCACTTCCTCCAGCGGCAAATCGTGGATCATTCCGTAGACGATGCCGCCCACCATGGCGTCGCCGGCGCCGACGGTGCTGAGCACCATGACCTTGGGAGGCCGGGCCAGCAGCGCGTGCTCGCGGTCCACGAACACCGCGCCATCGCCCCCCATCGATACCACGGCCAGCCGGATGCCCTGCTTCAACAACGTCTTGGCGGCACGGCACACGGCAGCCGGAGCATCGAGCACGCCGCCTACCAGCCCGCCAAGCTCCTCGACATTGGGCTTGATCACGTCCGGACGGCTCGCCATCGCCGCCGCGAGCGGCCGGCCGCTGGTGTCCAGCACCACCCGTCCTCCCTTGCCGTGAATCGCCTCGATCAAGCCGGCGTAGACGTCGTCCGGCAGGCCGGGCGGCACGCTGCCGCTGAGCACGAACCAGCGGCCCGCCGCGGCCAGCGCGGCGATGCGCTCGAACAGCTCGGCAATCTCCCCCGCCGCGGGCGCGAGGCCCGGAAAGTTGATGTCCGTCGTTTCCTGCGTCCGGTCGTCTACCACTTTGATTCCGACCCGCGTCAAACCGGGGAGGCGGACGAAGCGGTCCGCGATGTTTTTATTGGCAAGAAAGGTTTCGAACAGCGCCGCGTTGCCGGCTCCCAGGAAGCCGGTGGCCACGGTCTCCACGCCGAGATCGGCGAGGACGCAGGCGACGTTCACGCCCTTGCCTCCCGCGTCGCAACGGCTCGAAACCACCCGGTTGACACGTCCCTCGGCGAAGCCGGGAATGCTCAATGTCTGATCGATCGCCGGGTTGAGGGTGACCGTCACCACGGACGTCGCGGCGGGAATCACGAGGCAGCTCTCGTTCTGCCTTTCACCAGCTCGCGCACGGCGTCGGCGCTGTCGCAGGCCAGAGCGCGGCGGGCCAGGCTTTGGGCGTCCTTCAGGGAAATGCCGCGAACGCGGGCCTTGATCGCCGCGATGCTGGGGATGCTGACGCTCAGCTCGGTCACGCCGAGCCCGATGAGGATCACGGCGCCCAGCGGATCGCCCGCCACGCCGCCGCAAACGCCGACCCAGGTGTTCGTTCCCGCCGCGGCGCGCACCGTCTGATCGATCATCCTCAGCACCGCCGGATGCAGGCCATCCGCCTGCCGGGCCAGTTGCGGATGGCCGCGATCCATGGCCAGCACGTATTGCGTCAAGTCGTTGGTGCCGATGGAAAAGAAATCGGCGTGCGCCGCCAGCTCGGGGGCCATGATCACCGCCGAGGGCACTTCGATCATGATTCCGGTCTCGAGACGTTCGGCGCCCAGCTCCTGCCGTACTTCTTCGGTGATCGCCTGCGCGTCGCGCAGGTCCGCCACGGTGGCAATCATCGGGTACATGATCTTCACCGGACCGTGCGCGGCAGCGCGAAAGATCGCCCGCAACTGCGTCCGGAACAGCTCGGGATGGGCGAGGCAGAGCCGGATGCCGCGCACGCCCAGGAAGGGATTTTCCTCCGCGGGCATATCGAGATACGGCACGGCTTTGTCGCCGCCGATATCCAGCGTACGAACGATCAACGGCAGGCCGTGCAAGGCGTCGACCGCCAGCTTGTAGGCCTCATATTGCTCGTCCTCGGACGGCGGCGTGTCCCGTTCGAGAAACAGGAATTCGCTGCGCATCAGGCCGATGCCTTCACCGCCGGCCTCCACGGCGTGAGCCGCTTCCTTCGCCAGGCCGGTGTTGGCCACCACTTCGATGCGCACGCCGTCGGTGGTGATCGCCGGCTCGTAGCGCGTCCGGTGCTCGGCGTCGCGCAGACTGGCGAGCGAGCTTTGCGCTTCGCGCGCCGCGCGGACGTCCGCTTCGCTGGGTGCGACATACAGCACACCGTTGTCGCCGTCGAGCACCGCCGTGGCGCCCTCCGGTTGGTGCATTACCGCGGGACCGACGCCCACCACGGCGGGGATGCCCAGCGAGCGCGCGATGATCGCCGCGTGCGAGGTCGGTCCGCCGCCGGCCGTGCAAAAGCCGAGGACGTGCGCCGGATCGAGGCTCGCGGCGTCGGAAGGCGTCAGATCCTCCGCCAGCAGGATGACGGGCTCCTGCGTGAGGTACGAGGCTTCCTCGATCACGCCTGCCAGCCGGCGCAGCACCCGGGTGCCGACGTCGCGGAGGTCCGTCGCGCGGCCGGCCAAGAGTGGATCGTCCACTTTCTGCAACGATTCCACCGCCGCCTCGATCGTCTGCTGCCACGCCCAGCCGGCGCTCTCGCCCTGCGCGATCTGTTTCTCTGCCGGCGCGATCAAATCGGGATCGGCCAGAAACTCGGCGTGGGCGAGGAAGATGGCGGCTCCGGCCTTCCCGGATTTCTGTTTGACGTCCTGATACAGCTCGTGGAGCTCGGCCCGTGCCGCGACGATCGCCTCGCGCAGCCGGCCGCGCTCCCGGTCGGGGTCTTTCGCGGACCGCTCGACGATCATCTTGCTGTAGCGCAGCAGGCGAATCGGCCCGATGGCGAGTCCCGGCGACGCAGCCAGACCGAGCACGGTCGTGGCCGCGGATTGCGGCGACCAGCCATGCGTCGGGCCGGCGATGAAGGTCTCCTCTTCTTCGATCTCCTCGATGGCGCGCTTCAGCGCCGCGAGCGCTCCCTCGGCGTCCGGCCCCTGCGCCGAGATCATCACCTCGCCGCTGCATTTGACGCCGAGGCTCAGCAGCGCGGCCAGACTCTTGCCGTTGGCCCTCTTCGCGCCGTGGCGCACGCTGACGTCGGCCGCGAAACCCTTGGCGATCTCGACGAACGCGGTGGCCGGCCGCGCGTGCAAGCCGTGAGCTCCGGCCACGATGGCCCGGACCGAGCGCCCGAAGTCGCCGGCCACGCCGGATCTCGGCGAGGTCTCGGCGCGCGGTGCGCTGAGCGCGGCGACGATCTCCAGCGAATCGTTGGTGGCGGCGAGCCGCGCGACCATCGCGTCGTCATACAGCAGGCCGGTGAGATTGCTGAGGATGTCGAGGTGCTCGTCGGACCGGGCGGCGATGCCGACGATGATCGTCGCCATCTCGCCCGGCTGCCAGATCACGCCGCCGGGCACCTGCAGCACGGCGATGCCGGTGCGCCGGATCATCTCCCGATCCTTCGGCAGTCCGTGGGGAATGGCGACGCCCTTGCCGAGATAGGTGTCGGCCACCAACTCCCGCGCCAGCATGCTCTCGGTATAGCCCGGCTCGATGAAGCCGGAGCGCACGAGAAGGTCGGCGACCATCCGGATGGCTTGTTCCTTCGACTCGGCCTGGGCTCCGACCTGGGTGTTCGCGGATTCTAGCTGGAGCATGTCGGCCTCCCTGCACGACTGCGCCCTCCGCCAACCCGGGCCGCGCGAGGCGGACGCCGAGGGCGGAGGAGCGTTTTCGCAGGGAGTCTATCCCGCGCTCACCCTTCGCCGGCGATCACAGCCGCTTGACGTACTTGAGAGACTCGGGCGAATAGCCGATGTGCTCGTAGACCTGCCGTGCACGGCGATTGTTCTCGAAGACGTTCAGGGTGAGCTTCGAGTATCCCTGCTCCCTGCCCCACGCCTCCGCGGCCCGCATCAGGACGCCGCCGGCTCCCTGGCCCTCCGCCGCCTCCGCGACCACCAAGATGCCGACATGCCCGTGCCGCGCCAGCGTGAAGTAGTCCTCCTGGGTCTCGAGAAAGATGAAACCCAGGGGAGTGCCATGGGCATCCTCGGCGACGAGCAGCTTCGAGCTGGCGTCGCCGCCCATCATGAAGTCACGAAGTGTCCGCGCTTCGCCGGCCTCGATTTCCTCTGCCGAGCGCCAGGCAGGAAGGGGAAAGGCGGCAAGGCGCCCAGCGTTCGCCAGGATGAAGGGCTGATCCTCTGGACGGGCTTCGCGAACCTTGATCCGTGGAGATTCAGTCGTCATGACGCCTTCACCCTACGTGACCTCGAAGATTCCTTCAACCTCCACGGCGACGTTGTAGGGCAGCGCGGCGACGCCCACCGCCATCCGGGTATGGCGTCCTGCGTCCTCGAAAACCTCCATGAAAAGGTCCGAGGCGCCGTTGACGACTTGCGACTGGCCGAAAAACTCCGGCGTCGAATTCACGTAGCCCGCGATGCGCACGCAACGAGCGACCCGCCCGAGATCGCCGTCCACTGCCACCCGCAGCAGGGCCACGACGTTGAGAGCACACAACCGGGCCGCCTGCTGGCCCTGGGCGACGTCGAATTCGGCGCCCAGCTTGCCGATGAACCGCCGCTCGCCGTTCCACTGGCTGAGCTGGCCGGTGATGAACACCAGATTCCCCGTCCGGACGAACGGCACGTAGTTCGCGCCCGGCAGGCTCGGCTCCGGAAGCTCGATCTTGAGCCGGGCCAGGCGCTCGGCGACGGTTTCTTGCATGCGGGTCTCCTTTGTGGACGCATCTTGTCAGATTGCCGTCTCTACCGAGACCCGAACCGCCCGCGCCGAGCTCAGAGTCGTCTGTGCCGAGATCCAAGCCACCCGTGCCGATCTCCAGACTGTCCGTGCCGATCTCCAGGTCATCCGCATCAAGATCCGGACCATCCGCGCCGATCTCCAGGTCATTCAGAGCAAGCTCCAGACGATCCGTGCCGAGATCGGAGTCATTCGCGCCGAGATCCAGGTCATTCCGATCAAGCTCCGGACTATCCGTGCCGAGATCCAGGTCATCCGCGCCGAGATCCAGGTCATCCGCATCGAGATCTGGACCATCCGTGCCGAGATCCAGGTCATTCGGAGCAAGCTCCAGACGGTCCGCGCCGAGCTCCGGACGATCCGTGCCGAGATCCGGACGGTCCGCGCCGAGATCCGGATCGCCTGGAGACCGACAGGAATCGCCCAGGCCGATTCCTTGACGCCTTCGACCCCTTCCTCTAGATGCTACGGATGAGCAAAAAATCCGATTCGTCCATTTTGATCCAAAAAGGGGCTTGACAGACTGAAATTCCTGGGCTACTGTTGCGACGCTTCAGGCAGCAGATCGGGAAACGACGGACCAAAGACGCCCCGGGCGTCAGCGAGAAAGGAGAATACCATGAGCCGAAGATGAAGTCGAAAACAGGAATGGAAGTGAAGCTATTTAGTGAAACCGTGGTTCGGCGCATCGTGTGCCGGATCGCAACCAACGACCTTAACCGTTTGAGAACATGAAAGGAGTAACACAATGGCCAGCATCATCAACGCACAAGGGAAGATCTTCCGCATCTGGGAGGCCCTCCTCAACGCCTGCATCGCGCAGGCGGCTCTGCTGCCGGGTATCGATTCGCTCAAGAATGCCCTGCAGGACATCCTCAATCAGGCTCGCCTGCTGAAAAACCAGCAGGAGACCACCTCGGCGCAGCGCCAGGGGCAGACGCAGGAGCTTGCGGATCTCATCAAGCGAGGCGATGAGGCGGCACGGCGACTGCGCGGCTACGCCAAGGCCCAGCTCGGGACGAAGAACGAGCTGCTGGTGCAGTTTGGCACCGCTCCCATCCGTCCCCGTGTCCGGTCCGCGAAAAAGAGCGAGCCGGTCACCGCCACACCGCCCAAAGCCGCTGCCTAGGCTCCAGGGCTTGTTGAAACCGCCTGAAGCGCAGTCTTTCCCCGCCCCTTTCCTCTCGTCTCACGACGGAAGGAGGGGGGCGGTTCTGCGTTGCCAACACCTTGCCCCTATCGCGACCGGATGAATTCCAGGAGCGACATCCGCCGCGGCGGCGGCATCTCGACTCCATCTCCCTTCAAGGCACGCCAGAGAATGCGATTGAAAAGCTCGTCCGGAGACGAGTCCGGAGACCGCAGATCGAGCAGCGCCGACTCCTTGGCCGCTGGACCCGCCTCGGGGTTGGTCTCCGTCAGCGGGACCGCGGGAACCAAGGCCTGGTACGGCGACAGATCCGGCTTCGCCGTGAAGAGATCGCGGAGAGGGCGTCCGAAGTGATCGAACTGGGATAGGAAGCCCAATCCCAGGATCTCCTCAATCGTGGCCAGCACGTCCGTCGTGTTGGCGAAACGATGCACCACGCCGGCGCGGCTGTAGGGCGAGAGGACGAGGAGCACGGAACGGTGCGAATCGACGTGATCGGGCCCGGCCTGGGCGTCGTCCTCCAGGACGAAGACGGCGGTCGATCGCCAGAAGGGAGTCTTGCTGAGCGCCTCGACGATGCGGCCGAGGGCGAGATCGTTGTCGGCCATGCAGGCTCGGGGCGTCGGCAGTCCAGGCCGCGCGCCGGCCGTGTGATCGTTCGGCAGGTGCAGGATCTCCAGCGCCGGCATGCGGCCGCTCTTCACGAATCCCTGGAGGTCCGCGATCCAGACGTCGGCCCGCCGCTGGTCCTGAACACTCATATCGAACGCGGGATACTCCGCGCTGGTGAAGCGCGCGATCTTCTTCTTGGTGGACTGCGTCACATTCTTCTCGACGACCCCATACTCGCCATAGACGCGAAGGCTTTTCCCTTTACGCAGGGCTGAGTCCCAGAGAAAACCGGAGGCCGGCTCGTCCGTCTCCCCTTCGTCCGGCGGCTGCGGCCGGCGGTCGGAGTAGCTCGAAGGCGTCGTCTTTTCCGTGTAATCGGTCACGTATCCCGACATCGACCAGGGATGCCCCTGGTTGCTGACCTCGGCGTTGGTGAAAAAGCGATCGAACAGGCCGAAACGCTCGGCGAGAGCGTGGTGGTTCGGCGACACCTCCCGCGGGAAGAACTGGAGCGACGTATCGCCGTCGCCCTGCGGCAGATCGCTGAGAACCTGATCGTAGGTGCGGTTCTCCTTGATGATGTAGACGACGTGCTGGAACGGCGGGTAGCGAGGCGCTTGCCGCGGCCGGCCCCAACCATTGTTGACTGCCACACGCCGTGTGAGCGCTTTCAGGTTTTTCAATTCCGCGAGCGGAATGATCGATAGCGTGCCGTTGATCTGGCCGAGGGTGTAATCGCGGGAGTCCTTCGGCAGCTTCGCCTGCGGCTGCACCATGCCGGGATTGGGTCCCGTGCCCCGCCCTTTCGCATTGAGCACCAGGAGCGAATCGCCGACCACCAGCAGATCGCTCGGGTACCAGCCCGTGGGGATGCGCCCCTGCAGGCGATCCTTTCCCTTTGCGTCAGCAATGCCTGAAGAGGCGGCCGACAAACCGAAAACCGCCACGGCGTTGCTGTCGGCTTCAGCGACGAACAAGGTTTTGCCGTCCTTGGAAAGTGCCAGGGCATTCGGGGTGCTCCCCTCGGAGGGTCCGGAGGGAGGTGGATCGGCGAGCGTCTTGATCACCCGCAGCCGCGTTGTGTCCACGACGGCGATCCTGTCCGTGCTGGCCGAAGCGACGAACAGCCGGGTGCCGGCCGCGTTGAGCAGTAGCGCCGAAGGATGGCGGCCGACCTCGATTCGCTGTACGGCTTTCAGCGTACGCGTGCTGTCAGGTCGAAAGACCGCCACCTGCCGTTCTCCCCACACCGAGACGAAGACCGTACCGTCGGGCGAGACGACCACGCCGTAGGGACTGTGGCCGGTTGGCAATCGCTGGTAGACCTGCCCATTGGGGAGGTCGACTACGGCGAGAACGTCGCCCACGTTCTCTGCGAGGTAGAGCTTCCGCCGGTCCGGCGAGAGAGCCATGCCCGCCGGATAACGAGTCGCCTCCTTTCCCGGCTCTTTTATGGTCAGCGCATAAGCTCCCTGCGAAAACATCACTCCATCCTTCAGCCCATAAAGTGCTACCTCATCCTCGTTGCCGCCGGAGGCATAGAGGATGTTGTCCGACGAGAAGGCGAGCCCCAGGAAAGCGGACGCTCGAGGAAGAGTCTGCAATACCTGTCCCGTGCGCGGATCGACCACCTGCAAACCCTGCTCGCGCCAGCCGCTGAGCAGCACGGCAAGCCGGTCGCCGGCAGGAGAGAGCGTCATCGCCAGAGGCAGGCTGCCCAGGTCGAACGATTGGCCGGCCGGATCGAGATGCAGGCCCGTAGGCAGCAGCGATTGCTCGCGGAGGGTCTTGGGACCGGCGTCGGCGGCGAGGCTCGGGGCGGCGGCAAGGAGTGCGAAGCCGCACATCAAGTTGACGAGCACCGAACGGCCGCCTGTCCTTTGGATCTTTGAACCGTTGAGCGATAGCGCCAAAGTCTGTTCTCCTGTTCAATTCGGCGATTATGCCAGACCAGGCCAACTCGCAAGGGCCTTGACCCTTTTGTATCCATAAGGATACAATCGTGTTGTGTACCAACTCCTGCAGACCGACGTCTTCAGCAAATGGCTGTCGGGTCTGCGTGACAACCGCGCCAAGGCCAGAATCCTTGCCCGTTTGGATGCTGCCCGCCTCGGCAATCTTGGCGACAACAAGAGCGTCGGTGGTGGAGTGAGTGAGATGCGGATCGATGTTGGCGCCGGATATCGGGTGTACTTCATTCGACGGCAAGCAATCGTTATCCTCGTGCTCTGTGGCGGCGACAAGACGACGCAGCCCAAGGACATTTCCCGCGCCAAGACGATGGCTCGGGAGCTCGATCAGGAGTAAGTCATGGCCACCAAGCTCTCAGAATTCGACACCAGCGCATACCTTGACAACGAAGAGGTGATCGCCGAGTACCTGACGGCCGCCCTCGAAGACGCCAATCCAGACGTGTTCCTGGCTGCGATCGGCAATGTCGCCAAGGCACGAGGGATGAGCGCCATCGCCCAGAGATCAGGTCTCGGGCGAGAGAGCCTCTACAAAGCACTGGCTCCCGGCGCCAAGCCGCGATATGACACCGTGCTCAAAGTGCTCCACAGTCTCGGCGTGAAGCTGACGGTCACCGCTTAGAAAACATAGCCCACCGACGCGCGCACGGCGTAGCCGTTGCCGAGGCTGCGGGGTGCCGGGCTCGTCTGACTGTTCGAGTGAATCCGGAAGACCGGACCTCCGGCCAGCGTCGCCAAGAGCCGGTGATCGGGGCGCACCCAGTGAAGAGAAGGGCCCGCCAGAACTCGCGCTCCGCCCTCCGCCTCGTTAGGCTCCCAGAGAGCCTCGAGATCCTGTCCTACAACTTCGGCGCCAAAGGAGAATCCTTTTCCGAGAAGCCTGGAAGCCGCCAGAGTGACGATGGTGTCCAGGTTGTCTCTTCCGGGGGCGTAGGCTTTTTCGAATCGGAGATCCCCGAGTAGCCGTGTCGAGGTCAGGACCCGTTCGCCGACCAACCTTCCGATCCACACCGAAGTGCCGCTGGCTTCGCGCCGGTACCCCGTCCCTCCGGCCAAATGAAAACCGGCCGCCGCTCCCGGCAGCAGATCGACCAGGGCTTCGGCGCTGAATGTGGTCGGCGAGCCGGTGTCGGATTGCGCGAAGCTGACGTCGCCGACGAGGAGAACTCGCCGCGCCACCTTGGCTTCAAATCCCATCCGGCTGCCAAAGCCGTCGCGGGCCATGGCCTCCGGAGCGGCGTCGGCGAACGCCGGCTCAAAGAACACCAACGCGCCGTCCCGGTCCCAGGCCGCAGGCGATGACACGAAGGCAAAGGGCCGGTCCTGAGCCACCGCGGCAAGCGGACACAGGATCGACAGCAAGGAGAGTAAGAGCGCAAAACGGATTCGCTGGTTCATGAGAGATCCTCTCTGGCACGCAGTCAAAGATGGGATTATGCCAGAATGCGCGTTGCTAGATTCGGATCTTGGAGGACCAGGAATGAGCACTCTAAGCCTAAGGCTACCAGACTCACTGCACAAGCGAGTTCGCGATCTCGCCCAGCAAGAGGGTATCTCGATCAATCAGTTCGTCAGCACGGCTGTTGCGGAGAAAATGGCGGCCCTCATGACCGTGGACTATCTCGAGGAGAGGGCCAAGCGAGGTAGCCGAGAGAAATTTCTGGCGGTGCTCGCGAAGGTACCCGACATATCCCCGGATCCAGGCGACGAATTCTAGGGATTCGACTTCGGATTTTCGGAACGGCTGTGGTGGTTGTTTCGTTGATCTTCAGCTCTTTCAGATTGCTTTGAGGTCATGCCTCCGAGGAGACGCCCCGCGGGGTTCCCCGCAGGGCGTCTCTACATTGGCTGGCGACGGTGGCGCGCTGTCCAGCGGTTTAGCCGATCGAACGCCTCGCGTTTACCGCAACGTCAACGCCTGGAAGGTCGTCTGCGGCGGATCGAAGTTGGCGAAGAAGGCTTCGACGTCCTCGTTGGTCCCTTTGAGGACCTTGAGGCCGCCGCTCGCCAGGGCCTGTTTGAGAGCGTTGAGGAACGGCTCCTTGGTGGCGCAGGCGACGCTGGCGGCGGTGTTTTTGAGGAGGCTCGCCCAGGTTGAATAGTTGATGGAGATGGCGAGATCCACGTGCTCGAAGGCGTCCAGCTTGTTGGCGGTGACGGGCGGCTGGAGGGCGTTGAACTCCGCGATGGCGCAGCGGATGTGGAGGGCGAAGAACTGGTCCGGTTGCGCAACCTGAGAGTCGCCGATGAAGAGGAAGCCCAGCGATTTGTGGACGCCGCTGCTTTCGCCGCAGGTGGCGTCTTTGCCGAGAGGCGCGGTCTTCTCCGCCTTGAGCCGCATGGTCCAGGAGTTGACCCAGGCCGCCGGCGGCAGAGAGGCGACGATCTGCGGCGAGGTGAGACCGCCCACCACCGGCGGCATGCCCGCAAACAGGCCGCAAAGCTCCTGCGCCGACGAGATGTACCAGTTGCGCCAGTTGGGGTTGGTCACCGTCTGCGACAAGGCCACGAACGCGGCGGCCTTCACTTCGCGGGCATGGCAGTAGGCGGCGGTGCCCGTGCAGTTGGCGGGCGGGTTGGGCGGCGGCGTGCCGACTTGCTTGGGGCACTGGGCCCACGAGGTGTGAACCTCGAATTTCGGCACCAGGTCCTTGCAGATGGGCTGCGCCGGACCGGTGCGCGGTTGCCCCTCGGCGCCTTCGGCGCGAATCACCTCGGTGGTCAGCTCGGCCGCCCACTGGAGCTGCTCGTGGGCCTTGTCGGTCTGCCCGGAATGAAGCAGCTTCTCACCGGCAGCCAACGAGGCGGCAGCGGCGGTGACGACCTTCTTGGGGCCGCCCATGATCCCCACCGTCTTCACTGAAAGCGCCCGCGGCGGTGTCGGCTGAAGCGCCACCGGATCGGCCTGGAACCAGCCGAGATAGCCAAAGTAGATCTCCCGCACGGCCTGCGGCACGGAGCCGTAGAACGGCGTCAGATAATCCTCCATGCGGACGTCCGGCTTCGGCTTCTTCATCCTGCCGAGATCGTTGACCAGATAGTCGGGCATGTGGATCAGCGCCGCCAGCTCCTCGATGGTGTGCCCCTGGTTGAGCAGGCGCACGGCCTGGTCGTGAGTGAATTGAATGGCGTCGCGGAAGTTGCGCAGCAGGATGCGGACGTCCTCCGTGCCGCAAAGGGGCACGCCGTGGGCGGGCACCATGCTCCAGGAGTCCAACTCGCGCAGGGTGTCGACGCTGCGGAACCACTGCGCCGGGTTGCGATAGCTGGTGCCGCGCAGGCTGTAGAGGTTGGGATAGGACGGGCCTTGAATGACCTCCGCCGAGAGCAGCATGCCAGGGCCGCCCCAGCCGTCGGCGGCCGGCGCGGAACGCGGCGCGATGCCGGAACCCGGATAAATCTGATTCATTCCGTCCGGCAGGAAGGCCGCGATCTCGTCGTCCGTCTCGCTGGGCACGTAGATCAGCTTCAGGTTGATGCCGGCGGCCGAGACCAGCAGCTCGTCGGTGAAGGTGCGCGACGGCATCTGGAATCCCGCCGATCCCTCCAGCACCTCGGGGCCGATGCCGTCGTTGATGCGGTTGACGCCGATCCAGTTGCCATACATGTACGAGGAACGCGGATTGATCATCGTGCCCACCACCGTGCCGGTATTGATCACGCTCTCGACCACGCCCTTTTGCGAGATGATCTCGACGCAGTCCTGACGGCCGATGTAGGTGCCGTCCTGTCCTGGGACTTGTGGGTTTTCCGCCTTGCAGACCGGGCGGTCGGCGAGGTCGAGCACGCCTTGCACGCCGGCCGTGTGATCGATGTGGTTGTGGGTGTAGACGATCGCCTTGATCGGCAGCTTGCCGTTGGCGTCCGCCTTGATTCCGGCTTTCACCCGCACCGCTTCCAAGGCGAGCTTGGCGCTGAGGTCCGAGCCCAGGGTGTCGACCACGATCAGGCCATTGTCGGGCCCCACGAGCACGATGGTGTTGGCGAGGTTGAAGCCGACGGCGCTGAACGCCTTGTAGGCAAGGGGCGCGAGGCGTTGCTTGCAGATCTCCGTCTCCTGGAGATCGTAGACCTGGACCGGTTGAAAGAAATTCGAATGGCCAAGCAACAGCTTGTTGGCCGGGATGAGAGGCGGCTTGTCGGCCGCCGGCTTGTCCACCGCCTGTAAGGGTGCGGCGAGAGCCAGCAGAAGAAGCGACAGAACACGAATCTTGACCATGGGACGATTCCTCCTCCTCTAAAAAACAGGTTGAAGCGGATTCAGCTCAGGCTCCGCTACTTCTCGTAGTGGGACGAGGGAGGAAGATATCGCAGCGGTGAGATGATCGAAAGCGGAGTCAGGTAGCCCCAGCATTGCGAGCCGTTGGCAGCGGTATCGCGTATTTCAGCGGATCAGCCGATCGAAACGCTGCCCGATGTCGAGAATTCAGTGTTTTACCGGCCAGGCTGTTTCCCGACAACCCGGAACGGATAACCGCCGATCTCCGCCGCCGTGCCGTCGGTCTTGATTCCCTCCAGGCGCAGGCGATACTCGCCAGGAGTCAACGACGACGACGGAAAAGTGATCATCACCGCTTCGAGGGCGTTGGGCTTGAGGTTGTCCTGCCGATAGACGGTGGCGCCCGCTTTGGCGAGCGTCACGCGATAAGTCGCGAAGCGCGCGTCGGCTCCGGGATCCACGGCCAACGCCACGAGGTCGCCGGTCTTGGAGAGATCGATCGTCGCCGGCGGCTCGCCCGGGCCGCGAACGGCGGTCAGCAGGACGACGGAGAGATTCGCCACGGAGGAGGCGAGGCCGTGAGGAGATTCAGGAGGCTTTGCTTGGGCGATTTTCGCCTCCAACTCGCGACGCTCGGCTACTAGCCGGCGCTCGCTTTCGGCGAGACGCTGGCGGAGATCCGCGGCGTTTCGCTCCTGGGTCTGCCCGCGGTTCTGCAAGGCGGCTAAAGATTGCCGTAGGTTCGTAGATTCCTGTCGGAACCAAAGGACTGGAAGGACTCCAAGGACAAGAAGGACGGCTAGAGCCAGACTCCACTGAGCCCGCCGGCTACGGCGGGCCAGCCAGGCGAAGAGTCCGGCCTGCACGATAGCGGCCTGGGCAACGTCCTCGGCCACCATCGTCTTCAGGCCGCGCTGGAATCCCCTCGCCAGCTCGAGCTGCTCGGTGCATTCGGGGCAGCCGACGAAGTGCTCTTCGAAGCGGGCCTCCTCCTCCGGCGGCAAAGAACCCTGGTGATAGCGCTCGAGAAGGCCGTTGTCTGCTATGTATTGATGATCCATCTGTCACCCCCCGGCCCCTCGGAGCGCCCCTTTCCAGAGTGTGATCAGCAAAAGAATTATCGCACCCTCCACCGGCGACAGGCCCTGCCGGCCTCCCGTCCGCTCCAGGAAAAGCTCCTTGTAGCGTTGGCGGGCGCGGTGCAGGACGCGATTGAATTGCAGACTGGAGAGGCCGTGATCGGCGGCGATGCGGTCCTTGTCTTCCTCGGCAATGTAGAAACGCAGGAGGATCTCGCGGTCGCGCTCGTTGCCGAGCTCGCGGATGACCCGGCGGACGAGGGAGGCATTCTCGCTCTCCAACAGCCCGCTCAAAGGGCTGGCACTGGGGGCCACGGCAAGGTCCACGGCCTCGCTGTCCGCCTCGGTCTTGCGGCGAGTGGTCTTGCGGTAGTGCTCGATCGCCAGGCTGCGGGCGATCTGGGCGAGGAAGCCGGGGAGCTTGGCCGGCTCCCGCAGCTCGCCGCGGCGCAGTTTTTCGAGGACGAGGCGGAAGGTGTCCTGAAAGAGATCCTCCGCCTCGGGCCGGCCGTTGGTGTGGCGATCGAGGAGAAGCGCCACGCCGCGGCCGTAGATCTCGACCACCCGCTCCTCGGCGCGCCGGTCCCCGGCCTGAATTCTGGCGGCCAGGGCTTCCGGGTGGTCGCTTGCAGGGTCGAGGACTGTGCCGTGGCTGGCCAGAAACCGGTTCCTGTTTTGGAGACCGGCGGATTCTAGCATGCGGGTTTCTCAGAAGCCGCCCGGCGTGCCGCTGCCTCCCCAGACTCCAACCTGGTCCGGATCGCCGTAGACGGTGCAGCCGAAAACGTAGGGATAGAACCCGCGGTCGATGTCGTGGTCGCGGTAGACCTCCGCCAGCGCGATGTTGATGTTGAGCTCCAGTGGCGGTTGCCCATAGGGACCGTGCCACCGGAGCTGCTCGCCGACCAGCGACAGCAGAGGCCCCGAGTCGCTGGAAAAGATCACGCCACCCGAGGTGTCGATCAGAGCGAAGCCAATCTTGACCTCGTAGTCGCCGTCAGAGAGGAAAGGGACCGAGGCGCCGTTGGTACCCGTTCCAATCTCGATCGAGCGAAGATTCTCCAGCGCGTTTCCCGGCAGTGTGAGAGGACCGGTGGCGAAGTTGATCGGCCAGACGCCCATGAAAGAGCTGATGTTCATGATTGCCTCCTTGCGGCGGTTGGTTGCAACACGTTAGTGGGGCGGCGCACTCGAAAGTCGCACGCCGTTTCATTGCCAGTCCCCTTGAAGGACGAAACCGGCCCAGAAGTAGGGATCGCGCCAGCGCCGCTCGCGGCTCACGGCGAGCTGGGCGGCGCGCAGGGCCTCGGCTGGCCGCAGTTTCTCGATCCAGAGAGAGCGATAGAAACGGGTCATCAGCGCCGCTGTCGCCTGGTCCTCCACCCGCCACAGACTCGCCACCACCCGCGGCGCACCGGCGTAGAGAAAGCCCCGGGTGAGGCCGATCAAGCCCTCGCCCCGCACTTCCTTGCCCAGCGCCGTCCGGCAGCCGGAGAGCACCACGAGGTCGGCGTTGAGCCGCAGGTTGTAGATGTCGTGCAGATGGAGGAAGCCTGCCTGCGGTTGACCGCTGCGATCCACCATGGACAGCGCGAGGCCTGAAAGCGCGGGATGCTCGGCATCGATGACGCCGTGGGTGGCGAAGTGGACGATGCGGTAGGCGCTCAGCCGGTCGCTTAAGGCCTCGGTGCGGCTGGCGTCGAAGTCCAAATCCACCCGCGTCTCGGCGGGCGGCGCCAGGGCCGCGATAGCCTCCGCCTCCTGCCGGGAGCCCGGCAGGCGCTCGAAAATCGGACCGTCGCCGCTTTCCGCCGCTCCCCGCACGACGGTCTTCGTCGAGCGTCCAGACGCCAGCCGCGTCAGCCGCGGGTCGCTGGGATCGAACACGGGATCGGCGAGCACGATGAGCCGCTTGGGAGCCGGAGGGCGCCGTTCCAAAACCTGACGCTGGATCGCCAGTGCCGAAACGGACGGCAGATAGACGACTTCATGACGCTGGAGGATGGGCGCCGAGCTCAGATCCGCCAGGCTATCGGAGCGAGCCGGCTCGGGCAGAGCGCTGAAGGGGACGTACTCGAGGGCGCCGTCGGGCACTATGACCAGGCGCCGGTGGTCCAGCAGACCCGGCCGTTGCACGACGGGACCCAGAAGCAGGCTGGCGAGGGCTTGGCCGTCGGCCGTCTGACGAGCGCGGCCGGCAGGATCATGAACGCTGAGCGCCTCGTGGAACCGTCGCGCTGCCGCCTCCAGGGTGGCGCGTCCGGGTAGCTCGAAGATCTCGACGGACTTCGAGGTCACCGCCCAGAGGTGGCTCCGCGTCTCACTCAGGGAGTAGCTGAGCAAAAGGGTGTCCGCGTCGAGCAGAGCCTGGATCTGCGGCACTCCCAAGGATTGCGGCTGCACCAGGGCGGCGTAGCCGGGGCTGCGCTCGCGGATCTCGGCTTCGAGGACGTCCAGATCGCGAAGAATGGCATCGCGATCTTCCTCCAACGCCGCTTTTTCATCGGGAGTGGCCGGGCGCTGGCGCAGGGCACGCTCGGCCTTGGCACTCAAGCGTCGCAGCAACGAGGCCCGGCGGTCCAGGAGTCTTGGATCCACTCCCCGATGGATGTCCACGCCGGCCACGGCGAGCAGTTCGAGGAGCGTGCGCGCCCGGGCCCGCTCGGTGGTTTCCAGCGCCTTGCGGTCGAAACCCGCGGCCGGCGAGGCGCCGTGGGCCTCCAGCAGCAACTCGATCTCCAACTCGTAGGCGTCGTGGGTGAGGGCCGAGTACGAGGCGCGCAGATCAGGCCCGCCGATGCGAGTGCGCAGCGTCTCGACGAGGGCGAGGGCGGCCTCGGCGTGAGCGCGGGCCTCGGCAGGCGCCCCGAGCCGGCGTTTGGCCCGGGCGACTGCGAGCTCCGTCTTCATCTCGGCGGCCCGGTAGCCGGTCGAGTGTGCCAGGTCCAAGGCTTGACTCAGGCTGGCCATACCCTTGGCCGGATCGCCGAGCGCAACGTAAGCCTCGCCACGACTCAAAAGGGCATCGGCTTCGGCCGAGAGGGAACCGGTCGCGCCGAGGAGCTCGACGGCGCGGTCTAACGCGGTGAAAGCCGAGGCGTTGTCGCCGAGCGCCAAGGAGGCGCGGCCCAACTCGGTTGAGGCGAAGCCCTCCCCGAAGCGGTCGTTGCCGGCACGATAGAGCGCCAGCGCCTGCTGAGCGAAAGCCAGAGATTGTGTTGCCCGGCCCAGCAGGTTGTTGACCTGTCCCAAGGCGGTCAGGGTGGTCGCCTCGCCCTTCGTATCGCCCACCTCACGCCGCAGCCGCAGAGCCTGCTCGAAGTAGGAAAGCGCTCGCGTTCGGTCGCCCAGGCTCTGGTAGACGAGGCCGAGATTGTGCTGGACGTTCGCTTGCCAGCGACGGTCGTCCAACGCACGGAACGCTTCCAGGGCCTCGCCGAAGCGAGCGGTGGCCTCCTGGTAATCACCCAGTGTGTAGCGCAGCAATCCCAGATGATTCAGGGTCCGCGCCTCTCCCGACCGGTCCGCCGTCGCCCGCATCCGTTCCAGAGCCTGCTGATAACGGTCCCGCGCCTGATCCGGCTCGCCGAGGACGTCGTAAACCCGGCCGACGCTGAGCAGCGCCGAGCCTTCCAAAGCCTGGGCCTGCACTTCGTGCAGCACCGGCAACGCCCGGTCGTAGCAGGCGAGGCCCGCCCGCAACTCGCCGCGCGAGAGATCCATCAAGCAAAGATTGCTCAGCGAAACGCCCTCGCCATAGCGGTCGCCGCTCTGCCCCTGGATCGCGAGGGCTTTCTCGAACGCGGCCTTGCCGTCGGCGATCTCGCCCAGGAGCCAGTGGTCGAGGCCGATCTCGTTCCAGGTCGCTCCTTGCCAAAGGCGATCACCCTGTGCCTGCCAGAGAGGGAGCACCTCCAAGCCCCAGGTCAGGGCCTGGCGCGTGTCGTTGACCAGCCGCGAGAGAACGGCCATGGCGTAAAGCGACCGCGCTTCCTGCCGCTTGTCGCCGATCGCCCGCCACTCGTCCAACGCCTGCCGATGCTCGGCGATCGCCTGCCGGCGGGCCTCGGGCGTTCCTTCCAAATAGCGCTCCCCCGCCCGCGTCACCGCCCGCTCGGCGACGAGGCGGTGACGGTCAGCGTCAGATGCTCCCGGCAGCTCGGTCATCTCCGAAATTCGGATCTCATAGCGGCCGGCCGGCGCCCCCGCTTCGCGAGCGCGCACCGTGATGCGATAGAGGCCCGCCGCCGCGGGTTCCACCAGCGCCGTCTCCGGCCCCTGGCGGTCGAGCGGGCTGTCGACGGCGGCGAGACGCCTGCCGTCCGGACCGGAGACCTCCAGGACCACGTCGATTCCACGTTGCTCGACGGCGATTCGCCAAGCCCCGCTCGCGGGAAAAGCGACCTGGTAGACGTGAGACTCGCCGGCAGCCAGGTCATTCGCGATAGGCCGGCCGGGGACCAGAGACGATGTAGATTGAGCCGGCGCCGCGGCGAGAAGAGCAGCGCTGAGGAGGCCCCATCCGAGAAGTCGGAGAGAGGGCCAGAGGCGAGGCATCGAAGAGGTCACCGCCAGCATTGAAAAGGTCAAAGGACGGCCGATGATATACCGGCGCAAACTTCAGTGACCTCAAGGTTTGCTGTAGAACGAACGATGACCTGGAATCGACGACCGCCTTCAGCTCCTCCTAGGACTTGATCTCGCTGCGAGCGTGGAGGACCAGGATCTCCGGCACCGTCAGCGGCTGGCGATTGCGGGTCTGTGCCTCGCGAATGAAATCGCCGTCCACGCCGTGGACGCGCAGTGAAATGACGTCGTCCGCCGCGATGCGGGGATATACCTGGACGATCCCGCGCAGCCATTCGGGCGTGACGTCGTGGCTGCGCAGCTCGACGAGCTGGAAGGGCAGAGAAGGTCCGTACAGGATCTCCTGAATGTCTTTGACCCAAGCGGGATCGACCTTGTGGTCGTGCAGCTCGATCAGCTCCCACGGGCCGAGATTGGGGTAGCCGGCCGCCTTCATGGCGCGGATGTAGTCTGGGGTGATGCCGTTCAAATGGAGGTCGACCAGCCGGTTGACCGACGAATCCCGGCGCCCCAGCACATCGTTCACAAAAACCATCCATTTGTTGTTGACACGCGGTTTCTCCCGCGGATAGACGACGTATCCAAGCTCCTTCAACTCGCGGGCGTAGCCCAGAGAGACGTCGTACGCCGCGAGCTCCAGGAGGCCCGTGCTACCGAGCGGAACGCCGATCAGGCGCGCGAACTCGGGATTGGGACTGAAGGTTGCCGTGCCTTGCCCGCGATCGTTCACGAAACTGCCCTGAAGGTGGAAGGTGCCAGCATCGTGGCCAATCTCGAAGCGGGCATCGGAGCCAGCGCTGAAGCCTGCCAACTGGCTTACCGGGAAGGTGTGCATCAAAGTCCAGTGGCTCATGAAGCCAACGCGCATCTTCACTTCGAGACGGACTTGATCTCCCTGGAGCTTTCCCGACCAGGTTCCCAGGACGCGGTTGGCCGGAGCGGCTTGGCGGCTCTCTTGCCGCGGCGAGGTGCCGCGAGCGCAGGCAAGTTGGATCACCGCCCCTGCCGGCAGCAGCGCCAGAGCAAGAAGGCCGGCCGCCCAGGAGCGGCGGACGGAGCGCCGAGCCGGAGCGCCCACCAGCCGCCGGATGCGGTCGGCGAGCGAGCCGCCGTCCGCGGCCAGGACCAGGCGGGGGCCGGCGGAGCGCAGACCTTCGAGATCCGCAAGGGCGCGCGCGTAGCCCAGCCGGTCGCCGCACACCGCCACGGCGAGGTCGTCACAGCAACTCTCGCGCTCGCGGCGCACCTGGGCCGAAACCCACCAGACGGCCGGGTGATAGAAGAGAAGGGTTTCAATCGCCGTCTGGAAAAGATTCACCAGGTAGTCGTGCCGCCGCACATGGGCCAACTCATGCGCCAGGATCGCTTCGAGCTGCCGAGGAGACAAACCCGCCAGCGTGCTCGCCGGCACCAGGAGCACCGGCCGCAGCACACCGATGACCGACGGCACGGAAACCGTGGCGGATTCGAGGAGGATCACGGCGCGATCGATTCGCAGCCGCCGGCAGAGATCCCGCACCATCAACTCGAGCCTCTCGCCAGGCACCCTGCCCTGGCAGGAAAGGCGGCGCGCCACACGCCAACCGCCCAGGTGATAGATCGAGAGAACCGCCACGCCGGCCAGCCAAAGACTGAAGACCCAGGGCAGAACGGGAAAGGGAATCGTGGCTGACAGACCCTCATCACCCCGGCCCTCTTCTCCCAGCCTCCCCCCCGATCCGCCGGGAGAAAAGGGAGAGGTTTGACGAAAAGGTGCCTCGACGAAGGTTGGTCCCGTTGCCGGCAAGCTGGCGAGGCGCACCGCGGTCGCAATCGGCAGCGCCGCCATGAGAAAAAGGAAGCCCGCCGCCACCGTGTAGCGGATGGTGGCCCGGCCGTTCTTCAGCAGGCTCAACAACCCGGCGGCAGCAAGCCCTGCGATGGCGCCCTGCCAGATGAAATGGACGAGGGCCCAAGCCACGACAAAGATCCCGTTCATTTCAGCTCTCCTCCCTTGGCGGTCATTAGCGGTCGAGCCGGCCGCGGATCTTCAGCTGCACCAAGTCGTCGGCAGAGAGCTTGCCGTAGCGGCCCACCGCCTGCTTGATGAAGTCGCCGTTCACACCGTGAATGCGGAACTGCACCAGCTGATCCGCCGGCACGTTCCGATAGCCGGCGTCCGCCAGCTCTTTGACGAACCCGGGAGACACGCCGTGGATGCGGAACTGCACCAGCTCATCCGCCGGTACGTCTTTGTATCCATCCACCGCCAGCCCGTGCACGAACTCCGGCGTGACGCCATGAATGCGGAACTGCACGAGTTGATCGACCGGCACGTCCCGGTAGCCGTCCGCCGCCAAGCCGCGGACGAAGTCGGCTGACACGCCGTGAATCCGGAACTGGACGAGCTGATCCGCCGGCAGGTTCTTGTATCCGAGCGCCGTCAGCTCGCGGATGAGCTGCGGGCTCACGCCATGGATGCGGAACTCCACCAGCTTGTCGAGCGCGGCGTCGCGATAGCCGAGGTCGTGGATCTCGCGGACAAACGTGAGAGAGACGTCGTGAGTCGCCATCTCCAGGAGGCGATCTTCCGTCACTTTATATCCCAGCGCCGCCATGTCGCGGACGTAGGCAGGATTGCCGGTGAACGTAAAGAACCCGGTGCCTTGATCGCCCTTGAATTTCCCTTCGAAGCGGAAGGTCCCGGCGTCCCGGCGCAGCTCGAAATGCACGTCGGGACCGGCGGCGAGCCCGGGGAGGTCTTTCGCAGCGTAGGTTTCTCCATTCGACCAGGTGTGGTGACCGCCGCCCCAGCTCATCGACATGTTGAGCTGGACCTTGTCACCCTTGCGTTCCGCGGACCATGTGCCCTGGCGGGAATCGACCACGCCATGACTCGCGTCGCCCGCCGCTTCAGCGGTCGAAGCGCTATCAGGAACCGCATCGCCGCGGGTGAGATTGAAGGTCAGTCCGGCGGGAATGAGCGATAGAGCGACGATGCCGGCCAGCCAGGAACGGCGGGACCGGGGGGCCGGAGCGCCCACCAGTCTGCGGACGCGGTCGAGCAGAGAGCCGCCATCCGCGGCCACGGCCAGGCGCGGCGAGGGAGCGCGCAGCCCTTCGAGATCCGCTAGGGCGCGAGCGTAGCCCAGGCGGTCGCCGCAGATCGCCACGGCCAGGTCGTCGCAGCAGTTCTCCCGCTCGCGCCGCATCTGGGACGAAACCCACCAGACCGCCGGGTGATAGAACAGAAGGGTTTCTACCGCCGCCTGCAGAAGATTGACCAGATAATCGTGCCGTCGCACGTGGGCCAGCTCATGCGCGAGGACAGCTTCGAGCTGCCGCGGCGAGAGTCCGACCAGAGCGCTCGCCGGAACCAAGATCACCGGCCGCAGCCAGCCGATCACCGCCGGCACTGGCACGGCCGCCGATTCCAGAAGCTGAACAGCGCGAGCGATGCCCAAGCGGCGCGACAGCCTGCGCACCGTCGCCTCCAGATCGCCGCCCATGGCAATGCCCGTCCGCGTCAGGCGCCGCGCCTGGCGGAAGCCGCCCAGGTGATACGCCGAGAGAAGGGCGACGCCCGCCAGCCAGAGGCTGAGGACCCAGGGCAGGAAGGGAAAGGGAATCGCGGCCGAAAGACCCTCATCACCCCGGCCCTCTTCTCCCGGCCTCCCCCCCGACCCAACGGGAGAAGAGGGAGAGGTTTGACGAGGAGGCGATGCGACGAAGGTCGTTGCCGGCGAGCTGGCGAGGCGAACGGCGGTCGCGACTGGCAGCGCCACCATTAGGAGAAGGGCGCCGGCGGCCACGGCATAGCGGACGGCGGCCGAGCTCTTCTTCAAAAGGCTTAGGGCTGCCGCCGAGGCGATCCCAACCAGGGCGCCCTGCCAGAGAAAGTGAACCAGAGCCCAGGCGATCGCTTGGGCCGCGGGGGCCGCCAACAACGTCTCGGTGCCGCTCATTTCGTTTCTCCTTCGAGCCGATCCAACAGTTCACGGATCTCCGCCAGCTCCTCCGGCTTCGCCGGCCGGGAGGAGAGGGCACGCAGGACAAGCCGGCTGGCCGAGCCTTCGAACGCCCGATCGAGAAGGTCCCCGACGAGTTGCGTCTGGGTCTGCTCCTCCGGCAACCGGACCACGTAGAGATGGGCGCGCTGCGACTCGTCGCGAGTCACCAGTCCCTTCTCCGTCATGATCTGGAGCTGCTTCAAAGTCGTGGTGTAGCCGGTGGGAGAGCGGCGCGCGAGCTCGTCGTTGACCTCCTTGACGGTGCTCGGGCCGCGGCGCCACAGCACTCGGAGGATGGACAGCTCGGCGTCGGTGGGGCGGGGAATCTCGGCCATGTAGAGACGATATACGAAGGTCGTCGTATTGTCAACGATGAGTTTCGTACTTCGTTCCCCCGGTACAATCCCCCTCCCATGTGGAAACCCGGCGACCGCGTCTCTCATCGATTTCACGCCGAGCTCGGACCAGGAAGGATCACGGCCGTCCAGGGCCGGAGCCTGCGCGTCGAGTTCCCGGACGCGAACCAGACTTTGAGCTTCGCGGCGGAGACGGACGCTCTCCTGCCGCTTAGCGTGCAACCGGGCGGAAAGGCTCGCCTGGAAGGTACCGGCGAGATCGTCGTCGTCGAATCGTGCGAGGCAGGGCGCTGCATTCTGGCGGACGGCCGCGAAGTCTCTCTGGACTCCTTGTGGCCGCTGCCAGCCGAGGTCTCTCCCGTCGAGCGCCTGGCCCGCGGCAACGTCGACGGTTTCGAGGACTTCGCCAACCGGCTGGACGGCCTGCGCCTCCAACGCATCCGCCAAGCCGGCGGCCTGGGCTCGTTCCTGGGCGGACGCATCCAGATCTTCCCGCACCAGCTCTACGTGGCCGAGCGCGCCTGCCACAGCGATCCCGTGCGCTGGCTGCTGGCCGACGAGGTGGGGCTGGGGAAGACCGTGGAGGCGTGCCTCATCCTCAACCGTCTTCTTCACACCGGCCGCGCCGGGCGCACTCTCATCGTGGCTCCCGAGACGCTGGTCCTGCAATGGCTGGGCGAGCTGTGGCGCAAGTATCACCAGGTCTTCGTGATGCTCGACGACAAGCGCCTGAGCGACGTCGCCAAGGACTATGGCGATGATTTCAATCCGTTCGACGTTCACCGCCAGGCGATCGTCGGCCTCGAGACCCTGACGCGCCGCCGCCGGCTCACCGAGCAGGCGGTGGCGGCGGGAATCGACCTGCTGGTAGTAGACGAAGCGCATCACCTGCGGCGCCCCAAGGGGCACCCGGGCACTGAGCCCTACCGCGCGGTGGCCCCGATCGCCGCTCTCGGCCGCCACGTGCTGTTGCTCACCGCCACGCCGTTGGAGGACGACGCCCACGGCTTCTTCCGCCTGCTCCAGCTCCTGCGCCCCGAGGAGTTCCCCGAAGAGGAAACCTTCGACGAGCGGCTGGCCCGGCGCGAGCCGCTGCCGCCCTGCACCAGCTCGACGCGGCGCGTAGATATCGGCGGGCTGCCGCCGCGGGTGCCGGCGCCGGTCGAGATCCAGGCAGCGGATTGGGAGCCTCTGGATCGGCTGGTGCGGCACCTTCGCACCCAACCGGCGGACAACGCCGTGGCGCGGCGGCGCAAGCTTGACCGCGTCTTCCGGGGACTCGCCTCGCCGGCCGCCCTGCTCGCCGGTTTGAGCCGCGAGGAGACGGAAACGGCTGCCCTCGCCACCGCGGCCCGCGACGAGGACCCGCGCGTGCGCTGGCTGGCCGAGCAGGCGGCCCGCTGGGTCGGCCCGGAGGAGAAAACTCTTGTCTTCGTGGCCCACCGCGAGACCTTGGAGCTGCTCAAGAACGTCGTCGAGCGCCAAGGGCGGCGGGCCGGCATCTTTCATGAGGATCTCTCCCCCGAGCGGCGGGACATTGAGGTGGCTCAGTTCCGACTCCCTGAGGGACCGTCGCTTCTGCTTTCCACCGAGGCGGGCGGCGAGGGCCGCAACTTCCAGTTCTGCCGCCGGCTGGTGCTCTTCGACCTGCCGTGGAACCCGGGCGTCGTGGAGCAGCGCATCGGCCGGCTGGACCGCATCGGCCGCACCATTCCCACCGAGATCGTCTACTTCCGGCCGGAGACCGGCTTCGGCCGCGCCGTCGCGGATCTCTATGAAGCGATCGGCTTGTTCCGCGAGCCGCTCGGCGGCCTGGAACGGGAGCTGCGCCACGTCGCCCAGGCGGTCGAAAAGGCGGCGGTCGAAGGGCCGGAAGAAGTCGATCCCGCGGTTTTCCGAAGCGTTCTGAAAGAAGCGCAAGCGGCCCACGACCGGGTGCAGAATGCCGCCTTCCACGAGCTTCACCGCGACCCGTACCGGCCGGAGATGGCGGCGGAGATCCTGTCGCGCGTGCCGCCGGAGCTCGACGCGCTCAACGAGAGCGTCGTGGTGCGGGCCGCTTCACGTTTCGGCTTCGAGGTCGATGCGCAGAGCGGCGAGCGCACCTGGCTGATCGAGTTTGGCTACGAGGCGCTGGTAGACCATTTCCCGGGTGTGCCGCTCGGCACGTCCTTCCTCGGCACCTTCAGCCGGGCGCGAGCGGTCGACGAAGAGACGCTCGACTTCTTCTCCTCGGGCCATCCGCTGGTCGAGGGCATCCTCGTCGAGTTGGAAGAGGGACCGCGGGGCCGGGTGGCGCTCTTTCAGATCTCCGGCGACGAGGGCGACGACGACGTCTTCGCCCTCATGGCCGTCTACAGCGAAGGCGCGGACTGGCGGGCCGTCGTGGTGGACGCCAAGGGAACGCTTCGCCCCGACCTCGCCGACCGCCTCACCCGCACGCCCATCTCGCCTGAGCCCATCGAGGTCAAGAAGTGGGTCAACCAGGCGAGCTGGAGCAAGGCCATCCGCCGTATGACGGATTTCCTGCCGAAAGACGCCAAACCGCAGGCCGTGGCGGGATTCCGGGTGCGGCGGCGGACGACCTGATCACCCGAAGAGCGCGAGCTGCTCCACCCGTCCAGGCCGCTGGAAGGCGGCCGAGGAAAGCTCGCGCCGCGACTGGTCGAGGCCGTAGCGGCGTTTGAAGGTCTCGAAAGTGGCGCGGATCTGCTCGGCGTAGATGCCCTCGCCGCGCATACGGCTGCCGAAGCGGGGATCGTTCAGCTTGCCGCCTCGCAGATCGCGAATGCGGTTGAGGACCTTCTCCTTGCGGTCTGGAAAGTGGCGCTCCACCCACTCTTCGAACAGGCCGGCGACGGCGCCGGGAAGGCGCATCACCACGTAGCCGGCGCTCTCGGCTCCCGCGTTGGCGGCGGCCTCCAGAATCTTCGCCGTCTCGTGATCGGTGATCGCCGGCACGATGGGCGCCACCATGACTCCGACGGGGATGCCCGCCGCCGCCAGGCGTTCGATGGCCTTGAGGCGCTCGCGGGGATGCGAGGCACGGGGCTCCATCTTGCGCGCCAGCTCGCCGTCCAAGGTGGTGATGGAGAGATGGACGCATACCGCGCCGTGCTCGTTGAGCTCTTGAAGATAGTCGAGATCCCGGGTGACGAGCTCGTTCTTGGTGATGACACCGACCGGTTGGCGGAACTCCGCCAGCACGGCGAGACAGCGGCGGGTGATCTCCAGCTTGCGCTCCACCGGCTGGTAAGGGTCCGTGACGCCGCTCATGACGAGAACCTGGGGAACCCACTTGGGCGAGGCCAGCTCCTTGCGCAGCAGCTCAGCCGCGTCCTCCTTCACCAGGATTTTAGTCTCGAAGTCGAGGCCCGCCGAGAAACCCAGGTACTCGTGAGTAGGCCGGGCATAGCAATAGATGCACCCATGCTCGCATCCACGGTACGGGTTCAGCGAGACTTCGAAGCCGACGTCCGGGCTGTCGTTGCGGCTGATCACTGAGCGCGAGGTGTCCCGCAGCAGCTCGGTGGGGACCCGCTCCGGCCCGGGGATCTCCGGGTCGCGCTCGATTGAGATCGTCTCGAAGCGATTGGTTGGGTTGAGGGCCGCGCCGCGGCCCCTAGGCGCTATCTCCATGGCGTAAGTATAGCGCAAGTTGGGCGAAATTACGCCTCCTTCTCGTCGGGGCCCCCTCACACCGTTGTCCCTCTCCGCCTTGACAACCCCGAACCGCAGAGCCAGGATGCCTTCGAGCCTGGTCAACAGTTTGCAGAGGTCCCGTCCTCGTGCGCATCGTCCTCATCTCCCCCAAGGGTCCGCTCTACCGGCACCGCGGCGGTATCTTCAAGAAGTCGCTGCGCTACATGCCGCTGACGCTCACCACCCTGGCCTCGCTGGTGCCGGAGGAGCTGGAGGCGGAGCTGCGGCTGATCGACGAGGGGATCGAGGAGGTCGATCCGGCGGCCATCGAAGCGGACCTGGTGGGATTGACGGTCATCACCGGCACGGCTCCGCGGTCCTACGACCTCGCCGCCCAGTTTCGCGGACGGGGAATTCCCGTGGTGCTCGGCGGGCCCCACGTCACCCTCGTTCCGGAGGACGCTCAACCTCACGCCGACGCGATCGTGGTGGGCTACGCGGAGGAGAGCTGGCCTGCACTACTCCGCGACTTCGCGGCCGGCCGCCTGCGCCCGCGCTACGACCAGCGCCCGGGGCTATCGCTCGCCGGCCTCCCCTTCCCTCGTCGCGACCTGCTGCCCCGCGGCCGCTTCATCACCGACAATGTCTTCGAAGCCACCCGCGGCTGCGTCCACAAATGCGACTTCTGCGTCGTGCCCGCGGCCTGGGGACAGAAGCCCTATCAGAAGCCGGTTGAGGACGTGGTCGCCGACATCCGCCAGATGAAGGCGCGCAAGCTCATCTTCGTCGATCTCAATTTGATCTCGGATCGCGACTACGCGGCGCAGCTCTTTGAAGCCCTGATCCCCTTGAGAGTCCAGTGGTATGGCCTCTCGACCGTCTTGCTGGGCGACGATCCGCACCTTCTTTCGCTGGCTCAGCGCAGCGGCTGCAAAGGGATTTTGATGGGACTCGAATCGATCTCGCGGGACAACCTGCGGGACTCCAAGAAAGGTTTCAACTCGCCGGAGCGCTACAAGGAGCTGGTGGCAACTCTCCACCGCCACGGCATCGCCCTCCAGGGGTGCTTCGTCTTCGGCCTGGACCATGACACTCCCGAAATCTTCCTGGAGACGGCCCGCTTCGCCGTCGAGGCGCGGATCGATCTCCCCCGCTTTGCCGTGGTGACGCCTTTCCCCGGCACGGCGCTATTCCATCGCCTGGAGCGGGAGGGTCGCATCCTCACCCGCAACTGGGAGCTTTACGACGGACAACACGTCGTCTTCCAGCCGGCCCAGATGAGCGTCGAGCAACTTCAGCAGGGGATCGAGACGGCCTGGAAGCATGCCTACAACGCACCGTCGATCTGGAAACGGCTCCGGGCCAGCCCCAGCCCGCTGCCGGTGCGTATCGGCACCAATCTCGGGTACCGTTTCTACGCTCACAATCTGCACCGCTTCTATAACTGCGACTGGATTCTCGGGCTCGGCCGCGAGCGAAATGCCGCATGAGAGTCACCCTCGTTCATCCCTGCATCGGCCGGCGCGCGGGCGACAGCTCGTACATCCGCACCTGGCAGATGGAGCCGCTGCCGCCGGCCCTCATCGCGGGATTGACGCCGCCGGGCGTGGACGTTCGCTTCTACGACGACCGCATGGAAGTGGTGCCCTTCGACGAGCCCACGGATCTCGTCGCCCTTTCCGTCGAGACCTACACGGCCAAGCGTGCCTACCAGATCGCCTCGGAGTACCGGCGCCGTGGAGTGCCCGTAGTGATGGGTGGTTTTCACGCCAGCCTCTGCCCGGACGAAGTGGCGCTCTACGCCGATTCGGTGGTGGTCGGCGAAGCCGAAATTCTGTGGCCGGAAGTCATCGACGATTATCGCCATGAGACGCCGAAGAAAATGTACCGCCAGCCCGGCCGCACCTCTCTCGCCGGAGCGCGGCCGGACCGCCGAATCTTCCAGGGCAAGCGATACCTCCGCGTCGGATTGGTCGAAGCCGGCCGCGGCTGCCATTTCAAATGTGACTTCTGCGCCGTGCAGACGGTCTTCGGCGCCACCCAGACCCGCCGGCCGGCGGACGAGATCCTCGCCGAGATCGCCGCTCTGCGGGGCACGAAGGGGCTGATCTTCTTCGTCGACGACAACATCACCTCCAACATGGAGCAGGCCAAGGAGTTCTTCCGCGCCCTGATTCCTCTCAAGGTGCGCTGGGTGAGCCAGGCGAGCATCAACGCCGCTCATGACGAGGAGTTTCTCGATCTGTTGCGGCGCAGCGGCTGCATGGGCGTGCTCATTGGTTTCGAAACCTTGAATCCGGAGAACCTCCGGAGCATGAACAAAGGTTTCAATACCATGCGCGGCGGCTACGTGAAGGCGCTGGACAACCTGCGACGGCACGACATCCGGCTCTACGGCACCTTCATCTTCGGCTACGATCACGACACGCCGGAGGACTTCCAGCGCACCGTCGAGTTCGCCCGCGAGCACGGCTTCTACATCGCGGCTTTCAATCACCTGACGCCGTTTCCCGGCACCGAGCTGTACCGCCGCCTGGAAGCGGAGGGCAAGCTCCTCTACGACGCCTGGTGGCTCGACGAGGACTACAGCTACAACAAGGTCCCTTTCCGTCCTTCGGGCATGTCGGCCGAGGACGTGGAACGCGGCTGTGTCGAGGCGCGGCGGACCTTCTACTCGTGGCCGAGCATCCTGCTCCGCTCGGTCGATCCTGTGAATCGGTCGGATTTCTTCATGTTCCGCAACTTCTTCCTCATCAATCACCTCCACCGCGCCGACGTGGACGGGCGCAATCACTTTCCGCTGGGAGCTGAGGACTGGGCCGGGCCTCTGCTGCGCGCCGATTGATCCGCACCGGCGGCATGATCGTCGAGGAGGCGGCTCCGGAGGACGATTCGGAGCTGCGCCGGCTGTTGCGGGACAATCCCATGGACGGCGAGATCCGCGTTTCCCTGGAGCGCGAGCCGAACGTCTTTCTTGCCGCGGCCGTGGAAGGCGAGCCCCACCGCACCATCGTCGCTAGAAACACCGCGGGTGGAATCGTTGGAATGGGCAGCCGCTCGGTGTGGAACGCATTCGTGAACGGTGAATCCTGCCGCCTTGGTTATCTCTCCCAGCTTCGGGTGGACCGCGCCCACCGCCGGCGCAAGCGGCTGCTGCGCCTGCTGTCATCCGGCTACGATCTGATCCGCTCGTTTCGCAGCCCGGAAGAAATGCCTTTCGATCTCACCAGCATCATCGCTGACAATGAGGTCGCGCGCCGCCTCCTGGGCGCCGGACTGCCTGGCCTTCCAACCTATCAGGAGATCGCGGAGTGGACGACGCTGATCGTGCCCATGACCTCCCGGCCGCGAAAGACCGGTGAGCGGATCGAGAGGGGGGGCCAGGAAAGAATGGGAGAGGTCGCCTCCTGCCTGGAGCGCAATCGCCGCCGCTACCAGTTCGCTCCGAGCTTCTCGGCGGCGGATCTGCAGTCGCCCGAACGCAGCCGGGGGCTCGCCCCGAGCGATTTCTTTCTCGCCGTCGCGAAAGGCGAAGTCGTGGGCTGCCTCGCGCTGTGGGATCAAAGCAGTTTCAAGCAGGTGGTGGTCCAAGGCTACGCGCCTCGCCTCGCCCGTTGGCGGCCCTGGATGAATCGTCTGGCTCCCCTGCTGGGAACGCCCCGCCTGCCGGAGCCCGGTCAGCGCCTTCCTCATGCCTATATCTCCCACCTGGCGGTGGACGGAGACGATCCCGAGATCTTTCATGAATTGATCGAAGCCGCCTACGCCGAGGCACGGGCGCGGCGGTATGTCTACGTCGTCACCGGCCTCGCGGCGCGCCACCCATGGAAAGACTGGTTGGAAAAACGTTTCAAGCCGCGCGCCTATGCGAGCCTCCTCTATGCCGTGCTTTGGGAGGATGAAGCAATGATCCTGGACGGGCGAATGCCCCACGTCGAGGTGGCCCTGCTGTGACCGGCCGGCTGGTACCTCGCGAGGAGCTGACGACGGAAGAGCGGGAGGCCCTGTTCGCTCTGCTCTCTGCCCATTTTCAGGGAGTGACGCGCGAGCGCTTCGCCGCCGACCTCGCCGAGAAGAACTGGATTCTTCTCCTGGAGGAGGACGGCCGGCTGCGCGGCTTCTCCACCCTGCATATCTACGAAACGGCCGGCCCCGGCGGCGAGCCGCTCACGGTGATCTATTCGGGCGACACCATCGTCGAGCGCGGCGCCTGGGCCACGGCGGCGCTGCCCAAATCCTGGATCGCGGCCGTTCGCGCCCTGCGCGAGCGGCACCCCCGGGGCCGTCTTCTCTGGCTGCTCCTCACCTCGGGATTTCGCACCTATCGCTTCCTGCCCGTTTTCTGGCGGGATTTCTGGCCTCGCCCGGACCGCGAATCGCCGCCGGAGATCCGCGCCCTGCTCGATCATCTCGCCCGAGAACGCTTCGGCCCGCTGTTCGACGCAACGGCCGGCGTCGTCCGTTTCCCTGAGCCCCAGGTCCTCCGCGAGGGCCTCGACGCGATCCCCGAAGGACGCCTCGCCGATCCCCACGTCGCGTTCTTTCTGGAGCGAAACCCCGGCTGGGCGCAGGGCGACGAGCTCGTCTGCCTCACCGAGCTGGCCGAAGACAACCTCACGCCCGCGGGCCGGCGAATGTGGCGGCACGGCACCGTCACCCTTACGGCGAAACCGGCGTGAAAACCCTCCCCTGGCTTGCCGCCAACGTAGGCGGATGGTGGCGATTCCGCGCCGCGCTCAACCGACCCGCCGAGATGCAGTCGGCGATCCTGCGGCGCTACCTCTCGACGAACGCGGAGACGGCGTTCGGGAAGGCCCATGGCTTCTCGAAAATCCGCGACACTCGGGAATTTCAGGATCGGATTCCCTTGGCCGGCTACACCGAGATGGAGCCATGGATCGCGCGGATCGCCAAAGGAGAAACGGCGGTGTTGACGCGGTCGCCCGTACAGACGCTGGAGGTGACGAGCGGCTCGTCCGCGGCTGCCAAACGCATCCCGTACACGGCGGCGATGCAAAAAGAAATCCGCCGTGCGATCGCTCCCTGGGTGTTCGATCTTTACAAAAACCGTCCCCGGCTGGCCCTCGGCTGCGCCTACTGGTCGATCAGCCCATTGCAGATGGACGAAGAGAAGAGCGGTGTTGTGAAGGTGGGTTTCGAGGAGGACGCGGAATACCTGGGAGGATTCTGGAAGCGCTTGGTGGACTCAACCCTGGCGGTACCGAGCGCCGTCCGGTTCCTCAGAGACGTGGACTCGTTCCGCTACGCCACACTCCTTTTCCTACTGCGGCGCGCGGACCTGACGTTGATCTCGGTGTGGCATCCCAGTTTTCTGACGTTGTTGATGGCAGCGCTACCGGGGTCTTGGAACGAGTTGGTGCGAGATATAGAAAACGGAGCCGAGATCGTGGGAAGGAGGCTGATACCCTTGCCCCGGCGGGCGGCGGAGCTGCGGCGCCTCGCACCGGACGCCCTGACTCGCATCTGGCCGCGGTTGGGATTGATCAGTTGCTGGGGGGATGGCCACGCGGCGCTCCATCTGGACGAGGTGCGGCGAGCCTTCCCCGGAGTGGAGATTCAACCCAAGGGATTGCTGGCCACGGAAGCCTTCGTCACCCTTCCGTTCGACGGGAAAACGCCCCTCGCGATCCGCTCTCATTTCTTCGAATTCCTGCCTGAAGACGGCGGGACCGACCGACCGCGCCTGGCCCACGAGTTGGAGCTTGGACGCGTCTACTCGGTGGTGGCGACCACGGGCGGCGGGCTCTACCGCTACCGCCTGGAGGACCGCGTGGAAGTGACAGGCTTCGCCGGTGGCACGCCGTCGCTGCGTTTCCTCGGCCGGGAGGGGCACGTCTCCGACCTGCGCGGCGAGAAGCTTCACGAAAGCTTCGTGGCCGGCGCCCTCGCCCGGGCCTTTCGCAGGCTCGCCATCGCTCCCCGGTTCGCCATGCTGGCGCCGGACGAGGACGTTCCCGGCTCACCGCGATATGTCCTTTATCTCGAAATCGCGGGTCCTTCGCCCCTGTCCCTGGCAACGGCCGTCGACGAGGAGCTGGCGGCCAACCCGCACTACCGAGCGTGCGTGGCCCTCGGCCAGCTGGCGCCGGTGGCGGTCTTTCGGGTCGAGGGCGCGGCTTTCCCCCGCTATCTCCGACACTGCCGCGAGCGCGGACAACGCTTGGGAGACGTCAAGCCCCTGGCCTTGTCGGCCGCTTGCGGGTGGCGTGAAGTGTTTTCCGGCTCCCTGGAACTTTTTCGGGAAGGTTCAGTCTGAAGATCGTGTTCTCGCTCTTCAAACAGGCCGCCGTCTTTCAGGTCTGAGGTGAACCGGATCGTGCAGCACATCTCGAATGTCGCGCCCAGAGAGCGCCTGCTGGCCTGGCCGGGAGCGGCGAGCCTCAAGCTGACGCTCCCTCTCTCCTACCTGTTTTCGAAGATCTTTTTCTCGGTCTACGGCGGCACCAGCCTGCTCGCCGCGTTGCGCCGCACCCGGCCGGACTTCCACTTCGCCTGGGAGCTGCGCCTGCCGTTCATCCCCTGGCTCTCGGTGGTCTACCTCTCGGTGCCGCTGCTCCTCCTGCTGACGCCCTTCATTCTGCGCACGTGGCGCTCGTTCACCCCGTTCTTCCTGGCGTTGACGGCAGAGACGCTGGCCGCCGGGGTCGTCTACCTGAGCCTCCCGATGGTGCAGGTCTATCCGCCGCGGGTGGCTTCCGGACTCGGCGGCGCCATCTTCCACCTCGCGGACCGGCTGAACCTCCAATACAACGAGTTCCCGTCGCTCCACATCGCCTTCGCGGTGACGGCGGCGATCGTCTTCGGGAAGCGGTGCGGTCCCCTGGGGCGGCTCCTCTTCACCCTGTGGACCTTGGGCGTGGCTACTTCGACGCTCTTCCTGCACGAGCATCACACTCTGGACCTCGCCTCGGGGGCCGTGCTCGGCCTTCTGGGAGTCGTTTTCGCCTGGCGCCCCGCGTCGCGGGAGGAAACCCTCGAATCCCTGCGCCTCGAAGCGCTCGGTCTGAGGGAGCTCGCCGGGGCCGTCATCCATCGGCCCCGCGACCTGGCGAGGTCCTTCGCGCACTTCAAGGCGCGGCGCGCAGCGGTCCTCAACGAGCGGAAGACCCAGCGAAGGAACCGGCTCGACGAGCCGAAATCCGAGCCTCCCTCGACCTTGCCCGCGGCCTCGAGCAGCTAGAAACCGCGGCGCCTCAGCGCGCCTGGGTCACCGCCGACCCCACCGGCACCGCGCCGCTCGACACCACCTGCAGCTTCCACCCCTCGGCCCGCGTGTTGTCGAGGTTCGTGTGGCCCGCGACGAAGAAGAGGCGCGAGGTGTCGGGCCCGGTGGGCGTCGAGCAGAAGCGGTCCTGGAGATAAAACGGCGGCATCGCCTGATAGTAGAGCGTCACTCGCACGCTCGCCGGCTGGACGCCGAGTAGATCGGTCAAAGGAACGGCGTAGGTCAGCGCGTCCCCTCCTCCGCCCCGGCCGCCTTGCGCTTTCGGCTTGTACCAGGGATCGTCCACTTCTCCCCCCTTGCCGTCCGGCAGGTTCGGAAGCACGTCGTGAATCAGCGCCTCGGCGCTCAATTTGGAGCTCCCCATACCGTCCTTCTGGGCGAGCTCGAGCGTCGGCATCCAACCGCGAGGAAGGAAGCGGTTGTCTTTCACCACGTGGGCCAGCGAGAGGAAGCTGGTGGTGAACCTGCCCTTCGCGTCGCGCACCAACTCCTGATAGATCTGCGCCTGATCCTGGCGGGTGATGGTCTGGTAGTGCGGCTGGAACTTCTGCTCCGCCGCCGTCATCGGCACGCACTCGCTCTTCCACATGAATTCTCCGGCGATGGGTTTCCCGGCCGGGTCCACCAGCACTCCCGTGGGATTCGCACGCCCGGAGCTCCAGATGGCGATGCCGGTCGCGTCCAGCACTTCGAAAGTGAGAAAGGCGCGGCGGAAACCCACGCCTGAGGGGAACTTGTGACCCACCAGGCTCTCCACCTGAACGTCCGCCACGAGCTGATCCTTGACGACCTGGACCTTGGTGACAGAAACCTTCGCCGTCGCCGTGTCCGCCTGCTGGATCATCGAGTTGAAGGTCGTCTCCAGCGGCGCCACGCCCTTGCCTCCGAGCATTGGATCCTGAATGCGGATTCCCAGGATGTCCGGGAACTGTTGGGCGAATTTGTTGAAGAACGTGTTGAGCCCCACGAGCGAGTGCCGGCCGTAGGGTGAACGGGGGTTGAGATCGATTTCCGATTGGGTCAGCCGATTTTCCGTCTGCGGCATGTTGCTCGCCTCCTGAATGGAGGCGATCTTGAAGCTCAAGGGCTGCGGCCCACCCGGATACGACGAGCTCATATGGCAGTCCTGGCACGACTGGGGCGTCGGCCCGCCGTCGCGGAAGTCGCTGAACACCCACTCCGGATAGGTGGCCTGCTCGATGATGACCTTTGGTTTTTTCGCCCCGCGAGGAACATAGAGCTTGTCGCCGTCGAAGACCGGCAGCACCACGCTGTGACAGCTGCCGCAGACCTTGGACGAACGGACCAGGGGATACTCCACGGGCTTGGCGCCCAGCGTGTGATTCATCGGCACCTGCTGCGGCCCGTCGAACGGACCGTGGATCGCGTCCGGCGCTCCCACCTTGAAGTCGCCCGTGAAAGTGGGGCCGGTGGGTGCCTTGTCGTCGATGTCGATATGGTGACAGGTGGCGCAGGAGACGCCGTCGCGGGCGAGACCGCCGTACGTTGCGTCCCTCCGCTGCTGCTCGGTTCTGGCCAGGAAGGGAATCGCCTTCACCATCTCGCGGGTGAACAGTTGGCGCGGCGCGATCGGCTGCGAATTCTGATCCAGGCCCAGCAAAGCCGTGTTGTTGCACACCTCGTTACCGCGCTTCGGGTCTTTGAACTGATCCAGGCAATATTGCCTTTGTCCCATGACGCCATGGCAGTGCAGGCAGAGGTCCGGTGCGATCTTGGCAAGCGCCGGGTGCGCGGCCTGCTCCGTTTCCAGTTGCGAGAAGAAGACGGGATCACGCCCGGCGAGACCCATGGGCGAGCCGCGCCATTCGCCGTACTGGGCGAGATTGAGGAGATTGGTATAGGCCGGCTGTCCCACCTGTTGGAGCGTCATCTCATAGTGCAGGCCGGTCGAGCCCGCGGCGTGGCAACCCACACACTGGTCCGAAGTGAGAAACAGGGGCGGGCCCTCCGGTCCCGAAAATACGTGGTCATAGACCTCGGGGGGCATATAGAGCTTGGTGATCTCCTTCGCGTTCGGCTGACCGGTGACCTTCGCGCCGAACGTCTTCAGGAACTCGGCGGAATAGTCAGTGTAGGGCTGGCTGACCCGGTTCACCTCCGGGTTTGGCCAGGGCACCCTGTTCCACAGCAGCCGCGAGCTCTCCGCCTTCGCCATCAGATCCTGTAACGGCTCGAACCGCTCGTGGGCCGACAGCGTCTCCACCACAGGCTGTAGCGGCTCGCCGACGATAGGCGGCTGGTCCTGGTAAAGGAACTTGATAAACGTGTCGGGATCGCCGATCACGTTGTTGATGCTGGAAAAAGTGGACTCGTTTTTCGCCGAGGCGTGGCAGTTGAGGCAGTAGTAGCCGAAGCCCATCCAGGGATAGGGAAGATTGACCGGCGGCGGCCAGTCGAGCTGCGACGCCTCGGTCGCCTGCGGGTCCCAGGAGCCCCAGTACCAGCCGTCTTTCGATCCCCGGCTGTCGCGCACCATCAGGGCGATCATGTTCGACTCGCCCTTGGGGATGGACGGATCCTGAAGGCGCTTCTCGGTGGTGTTGCCGTACATCAGCTTGAGGATCATGGAGCCGTCGGCGATGGGGCGGATGGGCTCCTTGCCCTCCAGCATGCAGGTCGGGCAGGTCTTGCGGCACTCCGCGACCAGCCGGCGCTCGTGCGCCGAATCCTGCTCGCACATCCAGCGGTAGACGTCCGGCGAGTAGTAGACGACGACCGTGTTGTGGGTGCCGAGCGTGCTGGTGATCCAGGAAGGCATGTGGGGATCGCCGCCCAGGGCAGCCAGGGTGGGACCGGTCGGCCGGATTTGCTTGTCGTGGTGCCAGTCGAGAACGAGGTAGCACCCCGCCTTGAGGAATCTTCCAAGGATGCGCTCGTACTGGGATTTGGCGAAAGGCAGCTCGCTCGGCAGCGGGAGAGGCCGCGAGCAGACGTCCACTGGAGGCTCCGGCACCGCCGCCGGCGCATCCTGGGCCGCCCGCACCGGCGGCGCCGGCCGCAAGGCGAAGAGCGCAAGGATGCTTGCTGCGACTGGAACGATCAGGGACCACAATGCACGCCTGGATCTCATCGCCATATCTCCCCGGCTTGGAAGAGCCCTGCGGAAGGACACCGCTCCCGCGGGCGAATGGGCAAAGCACAAATTGTCACGGAGCGCAGCGGATGGAGAATAGCACTGGGGAGATCGTGAAACCAACGAAGGGGCTTCTGGTCCTCGCCCAGGAGCAAGGCGGCTCAGGGCGGGGCTCGAGGCGGCCCCTCGACGCACTCTTCCGAGGACAGTGCTGTCCCAAGCCGAGGTCGCGCCTGAGACCACCCGTCCCTGTCCAAACTGTGTCACTCGGTTCTGACACTTTTTTGAGGAGTGTCAGAAACACGATTTTTGGAGCCGTTGGTCCAACTTGACACTTGGATCGCCTACTTGAGGCACGTCTTTCCCTGGGAGATCTTGTGGCACGCCAATTGCGGAATAGCCCTGCTTCAAGGTGGAGTCTCGGTAACGAGCGCCAACGAAGGACCGGCATCCTGGAGGCGGGGTGACGGGTCCTTGAGGAGGGGTGACAGTGACGACGAAGATCGAAAGACTGGAGCTGGACCGCCCGGTACGCAGGGTCCCTCCCACACCCGCCGGCTATCCCCTGGTCGGGGCCTTGCCCCGCATGTTGCCGAATCCAGCCCGGTTCTGTACCCGGATGATGCTCGAATATAACGACCTGGTGCGCCTCGACCTGGGATTCGGATCGATCTACCTGGTCACCCTGCCCGATCACATCCACCATGTCATGGTGGCGAACCATGACAATTATTGGAAAGGCGACGTCTTCGAGCGCACTCGCTTCCTTTTTGGCAACGGCCTGGTGGTGAACGAAGGGGAAAGCTGGCGCCGCCAGCGGCATCTGATGCAGCCGGCGTTCGCCCATAAGCGCGTAGCCGCGCTCGTTCCCATCATGATCGACGTCGTGCAGCAGCGGATCGCCGGATGGGAGGCGGCGAGCGCTGCCGGCGAGCCCCTCGAAATCGGCCAGGAGATGATGTCCCTCACCTTGGGAATCATCGTCAAGGCGATGTTCAGCTTGAGCGTCGACGGCCGCGAGCTCGGAGTCATGGCGCAGTGCTTCAGCACCGCCCTGGAACAGATCACGAGGCGGATGGCCACTTATTTCCTGCCCGAGTGGTTCCCCCTGCCCCACCAGCGCGTCACCCGGGAAGCGGTCGCAACCCTCGATTCCATGGTCTTCCGCATCATCAACGAGCGCCGGCAGAGCGGCGAGGACTTCGACGACCTGCTCGGCATGCTGCTCGCGGCAAAGGATGAAGAGACGGGCGAGGGAATGACCGACCGGGAGATTCGCGACGAGGTCATGGTCACCCTCTTCGGCGGCTACGAGGCCACCGCGGACGCCCTGACGTGGACCTGGCACCTTCTCGACGAGCACCCGGCCGTGGACGAGACCCTGCGCGAAGAGCTGGCGACCGTGCTCGGCGGCCGCACGCCGACCTTCGAGGACCTGACCCATCTCACCTACACCTCGCAAGTCGCCCAGGAGTCGATGCGCCTCTTCCCGCCTTTCTGGTTCTATAACCGCACCGCTCGCGGCGAGGACGAGATCAACGGCTACCGGATTCCGGCGGGCGCCCAGATGCTGATCTGCCCGTACGCAACGCATCGCCACCCGGATTTCTGGAAGGTCCCCGAGGCTTTCCATCCGGAGCGTTTCGAGCCCGCCCAGGTCGCGGGCCGGCCGCGCCACGCCTACGTCCCCTTCGGCACCGGCCCGCGGATGTGCGTCGGCCGTCACCTCGCCATGATGGAGATGCAGCTCATCCTGGCCATGGTGGCGCAGCGTTACCGGCCGCGCCTCGCCCCTGGCTGGTTCGTGGTTCCCCAAGTGGGAACCTCGCTGCGGGCGAAAGGCGGGATGTGGATGATTCCCGACGCGGTGTGAACCGGAATCAGTAGCTTCTCGGGCGAACTCGCCGGCCGCCCTCGCTCCGCCCGCTTTCGTCTCGGTCGCCATCACGACGCCGGCATGCGCAAGGCGAAGAAGTCGACGAGACGGGTCGCCGCGGGCGGATCGAGGTTGCTGAGGCTGATCACCACGTAGCCGAGTTGCGGAAAGATCCGAAGCTCGCCGTTCATTCCCGGGGCTCCGCCGCCGTGCCCGTAGCCTCGCAGCGGTCCCTCTCCCCGGATCCCGAAGCCATATCCGTAATCTTCCTTGTTCGGCGTGGTCGCCGCCGCGAGGCTCGCCTTGGAGATCAACTTGCCCGACTCCAGCGCCTGCGCGAACCGCAGGAGATCGCCGGCCGTCGAGTAGCCGCCACCGGCGGAGGTGCCCCGCCATGGCAGCGTGCCGGTGTTCGGCGCCCATCCGCCGGGGCCTTTCATGTATCCGACGGACCGGTTCGGCACCACCTCGGCTTCGGTCAAGGAGTCGGTGGAGGACATCCCGGCAGGCTGGAAAATATGGCTCCGCACGTAGTCGTAGTACGACATGCCGCTCACCTTTTCGATCAGGGCGCCGAGAAGAACAAAGCCATAGTTCGAGTATCGGAACTCGGCTCCCGGCTCGTGGTCGAGCCCGCGTGAGCCATAGAGCTTCAGGTAATCGCTGTGCTCGCGCAGCGTCAGGCGATTTTTTTCGAAATCCGGACCGAAAATGTCGCCCGTCCCCCCGGTGTGGGTGAGCAGATGCCGCACCGTGACCTTCGTGGCGACGTCCTTGTTCGGATAATCGGGAAGAATCTTACCGATGGTGTCGTCCAGTGAAAGCTTGCCCGCCTCGACGAGCTGCAGCGTTGCGACCGAAGTGAACATCTTGTTCATCGATCCGAGGCGGAACCGAGTGTCGAGCGTCGCCGGCGTTTTGGACTCCCGGTTGGCGAGGCCCCAGGCCTTTTGCAGCAGGATCTCGCCGTGCCGGGCGACGAGCACGACGCCGGAGAATTCGTCCTTCTTCGCCAGCTCACTGGCGCGGGCCGTGAGGGCCGCCAGCGCGTCACCTTCCTTCAGCCGTGGAAGGGCGAGGTCTGGAGGCCGGGGAGTGGCTTCCAAAGTCGAGCTCAGGATCTTCGTCGGCTCGCCGGCACCCACCTTCATCTCTAGCCGGGCCACCGTGTCTGAGCCCTTCTCCTGGAGCAGCACGACGAGAGACAGCGGCTCGCTCTTCTCGATCCGAACCACGGTGAACCCGCCGGTCATCTCGCGAAACCGCAACCTGTCTTCGACCGGCGGCGTCGGCCCTTCCCGGGGATAGGCCGCGTCGAAGGCATGCAACTGGGCGGCATCCGCGGAGTTGAAGGCCGCGAGCCACGCCGCGAAGACCTTGCCTGCCGGAGTCTTCGGAAACTCCGCATTGGGTGCCGCCGCCCGCGCTGCAGGAGCCGCCAGGATAGCAATCGTGAAGAGCGCGACCACGACGGTGCGGGTACGCCAGGAATGAGAGGTCATGGGCGACTCCTTTGGGTAGGGATCGATTTCGATCCGATGCTATAACGAAGGCGCCGGGGAATAGTTCCGCGCCGGCTCCAAGCTTCACAGTCCGTTCGTCCCCCTTGGACCCTCCCAACGCACCGGTTTATTTTAGAGGTGTGGATCGCACTTTCGCATGATCCGGAGGTGCCGCCGTCCACAATCCTCTGAAAGGAGCGGACGATGACAGAGTCCAAGGCCTTGATCCGTTCAGCCGTAGGAGCCGCCCTGATCCTTGCTTTGATCGGTGGCTCACCCCTCTTCGCCGGGGAGGTCATTCACAATGGAGTCGATCTGTGGATGACCGTCGCCGGCTTCGCGCAGACGAGCTTCGCGAGCGATCCCCTTCCAGCGGGCTTCTTCTGCGAAAACTCTCAGCCGTTCACCGGTACCGTGAAGTTCAAGGGCGCGCCCCTGGCGGTCGAGCCCACCGGCAGCCTCGGCGCCATCGACACCATCGTGCGTCGCCTCGACGACGCGAAGTTCGACGCCAAGGGGGAGGCGGACACCCGCATCCAACTCATGGCCCTCTCGCTGGTGAGCACGCAGCCGATCGAGACGAGCTGCGGGAAATATGACGTGGCGGTCAGCCTGACTGGCAAGCAGCCGATCACGACGATGAAGATCTTCCAGACCGACGCCTTCGGCGGTACCTACACGGCACCGCTGGAGCTCAACGTCAAAGCCGTCTTCACGCCGGTCAGCGGTGACCAGAGCTCCCGGCGCGAGGTGACGCGCCGCATCGACCTCGGGCCCGGCTCCCACTCGGTCTGGGCGTACGTCAACCTGCCGCGCTACAAAGAAGGTGTCCGGGTCGACACCAAGGGCACCGGCCGGCCGGACACGCTGCTGCCCCCCTCCTCGAACTTCCTGGCGGGCGTCTCGCCGGCCGTGCTGAAGTCGCCTCCCCCGCTTCCCAGCCTGGCAACCGCGGTCGCCGGCGGCACGCCCTGCCCAGTGGGTCAATGCCCCTACAACTCCTGCCATTGCACGCCGCAGAGCACCATTCCGCCTCCCCAGTGGAACCAGTCGGCCGACGGTTGCCTTCACCTCCACTGCATCTGGACCTGCGCCCCGGCCGGGGCCACGGGCCCGAACGGAGTGGTCGCCTGCGCCACCCAGACCCAAGAGTGATCCCCTCCCGGCGGCGGTCTCCGGACCGCCGCCCCTCTCGCCCTGTCGCTGTGAGCGTGGTCCCCGCCTGATGTTTCAGGTAGAAATCTCTGTCATACTGCATGGATCAACTCTTTGCGGGAACTTCGAATAATATGCGGAGATTTCTATGGCTTCTCAACAGACAGCAACAGTTTTCATCACGAACAACAGCGGCGGCAATGCCTGGATCCTCCTCTTCCACAGCAACTCCAGCAACGGTACGCAAAGCGGGAGCTGGCTGGCGGCGCCCGGCCAGACAGTCGGACCGCTGACGGTCTATTTCAAGACCGGCCTGGGCACCGAATTGATCGACGACTACTGGTCGGTGCTGATCCAGGTCCAGGACGGTCCGGCACCCGGCTTCTACGTCAGCAGCGGCACGGATCTCGATCCGTATTGGAAGGAATGTCAGCTCCAGCATGAGGATGCCAACCAGACGCTCACCTTCTCGGTCGATACGACGGAGATCGACGTCGCTCTCGATTCCGGCGGATGCTCGGGCGGAATGACGAAGCTGGCTCCTTGCTCGCCGATCACGAATGTGTTCGTGGTGATGCTTGAAAATCATTCGTTCGACAACATGTTCGCGATGTCGAAGATCCATGGGATCACGGGCGCTACCACCAGCGACTCGAATTCATACAATGGCGAGACGTACGCGGTGCAGTCGAGCGCGCCGCTCAGCATGCCGACTGATCCGGGCCACGAGCTCCTCGATGTCGTCGAGCAGCTCGGGGGGCAGGGTGCCACCTATCCGCCCGGCGGCCCCTATCCGCCAATCAACAACTCCGGCTTCGCGGCCAATTACGCCACGTCGACGACCGAGGGACCGCCGGCACCACCACCCCCGCAGGACATCGGCGACGTCATGGCCTGCTTCGCCACCCCGACCCAACTGCCGGTGTTCTACCAGTTGGCCACCGAGTTTGCGCTATGCGATCAATGGCATTCGTCGATTCCGGGACCGACCTGGCCCAATCGCTTCTTCCTCCACGGCGCTTCGTCATCCGGGCTCGACGCCAGCCCGTCGAATGCAGAGATCGTAGGGTGGGAGCTCCCGGATGAAGGATTTCAATATCCCAACGGCTCGATCTACCAGGCGCTGGCCAACGCGGGCATTCCTTACCGCTTCTACAACGATACGACCGGTTTCCCGCAGGAGCTGAGCCTCTACAGCGACGATCCGGGGAACGGCTCGCCCGTCGGCGCCGTGCCGCAAGTCTCTTCGCTGAGCGGCGTGACGGTTCTGGACATCAACTCACTGAAGCATTTCGCGTCGGATCTTCAGGGTCCCTATCCCTACCCGTACACGTTCATCGAGCCGCACTACGGCGAGGTCGTGAGCGGAAGCTATGCGGGAGGGTCGTCCCAGCATCCGATGGACGACGTCTACGGTGGCGAGCATCTTCTGGCCAGCGTGTACGCGGCGATTCGTAATTCACCCTATTGGAACACCAGCCTCCTGATCATCACCTATGACGAGCACGGAGGTTTGTACGATTCCGTCGCCCCGGGACCCGCGCCAGCGCCCGGCGATAACCCGAACTATGGATACAACAAGTACGGCTTCAACTTCGAGCAGTATGGCGTCCGCGTTCCCGCCGTCATCGTCTCGCCGCTGATCCCGGCCGGCAAGGTGGACAACACCGTCTACGATCACTCATCGGTTCTGAAAACCCTGGAGCAGCTGTTTGGTTTGAGCTCTCTGACGCAAAGGGATGCGGCAGCCACCAGCGTCCTGCAGTTGCTTTCGCTCACCACTCCCAGGACGGCCTGCCCGACGTCGCTCATCAGCCCTGCCCCACTGCTGAAAGCAGCAAAGCCCCGCATGACGGCGGCAGAGCGCGCGCAGCGCGACGCAGAGCCCGTGCCGCAATCCGGCAACCTGGTGGGCGCGCTGCAGATCTTGAAGAAAACGGAGATCGAGCTGTCCGCGCGAACGCCGCCGGAGATTGCCGCCATCAAAGCAAGGCACGGTGCGATCCAGACGCGAGGCGACGCCCGGGCCTACGTCGCGTCGGTGATGGAGAAGGTCGGAATCGCCAGGGAACAGCGCGAGCTCGTGGCACGCAGAAAGCCCATCCGTACATAACAGCCCTCAGCCCGGGCACGAATGCCCGGGCTGAAAGCAAGGTTTTTCAAGACCGCGCGGATGGATTGAGCGCCGGCAGTTCCACACCCCCGGTCCGTGCGTCGCGCTGACCTGCATCGACGTCCACGGTCAACCAGAGAAAAGCCGCCACGAGACACACTCCAGACCAAAACACCAGCGTCCCGTTCCACCCCCACGCGTTGGACATTCTCGGCACGAGCCAGATGGAGAGGACGCCGCCGAGATTCCCCATCAGATTGAGCACGCCGGCCGCCGCGCCTGGATTCTCCGTTCCGATCGCTGTCGCGGTGGTGAAGAACGGCCCCTCGGCCCCGTTCACGCATCCCGTCGACAGGCTGAGGGCGAGGATCGCCAGCATCGCGCTCGGAAGGACCGCCCCTGCCGTCACGAAACCCGCAGCGGAAAAGAGGCACGCCATCGCAATCCGGCGCCGCGCTCGCGGGGCGCCGATGCGCCGGCCGAGGCGATCGGTCGCCGCCCCGATGAGCGGCGAGAGAACGAAGGCGGCGAGACTGGGCAGGCCGCCCCACCGGCCGCTGGCGAGGACGGTGAAACCGCGCCCCTCCGTCAGGTAGCGGAAGAACCAGAACACGAACACAAACCACACGGCGGAGTGCAGCAGGTAGGCGATCGAGAGGCGCAGCAAAGGAATGTTGAGCACGAGGACGCGCAGCTCAGACCGTACGTCGCGCCGCGCCCGGGAGGCATTCTCCAGCTCTAAATGCGGCGGCCGCGGCGGCATCAGCGTCACCCATGCCAGTGCGGTGACGCTCGCGATGGCACCGCTGAGCACGAAGACCGCGCGCCAGCCGAGCTTCTCCATGATCGGTGCCATCAAGAGCGGGGCCGCCGCCGAGCCGAGGCTCGCCGTGGCGATGTAGATGGCCGTGGCGCGCACGCGCTCCATCACCGGGACGTAGATCATGACCGCCATGGCGGCCACAGGGAAGACCGCGGCCTGAGCGATGCCGAGCAGCACCCGGGTGGACAAGAGCACGACGACAGCTCCCTCGCGAGGCATTGCGCCGGTGAGAAACGACGCCAAGCTGCAGCCGGCAAGCGCGAGCGCCAATGCCGTCCGTGCGCCGAAGCGTTCGCCGAACATGCCGGCCGGCACCTGAAAAAGGGCGTACGCGAGTTGGAAGCCCCACGCGGTGATGGCGCCCATGCCGATCATTGTGAGCCCCAAGGCAGGCACCATACGCTCTTGCGCCACCGCAACATCCGCACGCACGAGGTATGCGACGCACGTAACGAGGCTGAGGAGAAGGATGATGCGCCAGTGATGCGTGGAGCCGTCCTCCTGCCGGATCGCCTCGTCTTCCCTCATGGATCCAGCATATCCGACCGTCTGCTGATCCAGGCTCCCCCGGCCCGCGCTGCTAATAACGAAGGCGCCGGGGAAAAGTCCCCCCGGCGCCTGTCTGAGCAAGTCGAACCTCCCGGCCCTACCTTGGATCAAGGCCTGCTGTCTGGATCCGCCGGGTCCGTATGAGCGTCGCGCTCATCGCCGTCCCAAACACCGTCCCCGTCGCGGTCCACGCCGACGCGCTCGCCGGAGCCGGGCGGCACGCAGGTGAAGGTCACGGGGTGGCCGTTCTTGCCTAGAGACCGCAGAGCCGCGTCGGTGATAGGTGGCTGCCCGCGCCGATCTTTCGCGAACAATCCCGATCCCACGTACAGGAAACCGGCCTCCTCGTCGTCGATCCTGGTCTTGGCGACGAGATCGCACTCCCCGGCGTCCGCACGCTGCCGCAGGATGTCGATGCGGGCGCCCGCCGCCGCGGAGCTCGCGGCCGTGAGCGTGACCTGCTGGCCCACGACGGGCGCCAGATTGGTGGGGAAGGCCAGGATGAACGCCTCGAGCTGCCGCCGCTGGAGCTCCCCCTCCGGCCCATCCGGGATGCTGTTGCTGGCGGGGCCGTTGAATTGATCCGAGAAGCTGATTCCATGGACGAAGCGGAACACCGTATCCAGGCTCCCGTCGTTGAGGAATCCGTAGCCGCGCACCTGATCGCCCTTGAAACCGTTGTCGCCGCCGAGGAACCCAGGGTTCTCGGGACTCCCGAACTTCCCGATCTTCTGGTAGAGGTTGCGCAGATGGGGGACCTTGAAAAGCTGTGGATTGAAGTCGAAGCTCCCGCGGCTGTTCGAGCCGAAAAGCCCGGGCGCCGCGGTGTCCGGATTGGCGGTCGGGTCGATCTTGTGGCAACTGGTGCAGGTGAGCACGGCGCCGTTGAAATCCGCTGCCGACGGGATCCCGCAGTTGACGGTGTCGAAAAGCTTGCGTCCAGCCTCCTGATCCGGGGTGAGCACGTTATCGATCCGGCGGTTCGGGTTCGGCGGATAAGTGAGCTGGAGAATGAAGTCGGTGAACGCGCCCATGTCCTCTTGCGAGAGGACCGCATGGCGCCCGAGCAGATCGGGAAACGCGCCATTGAACTGTGCGAATGCCGCATGCTCGTCGAAGGTGCCGCTGTCGGGCTGCTCGCTCGGCGCGTCGTTGCCGCCGGTGCGGTCGCCGCGCCAGTGCATCGGGCCGTGGTTGGCCATGCCGCGCAGGCTCTGCGTCGCCATGGGGCCCTTCATCGGGTGGAAGATGGGCTCCATCGGCTGCCCCGTGACGATGTTGACGAGCGTGCTGTTGAAGGGGCCGGGGTTGTCGATCACTTTTCCGTCCGGATTGCCGAGATCCCAGGCCAGGCTGTCGAAATCGCCGAAAACGTGACAGCTTGCACAGGCGGAGTCGCCATGGCTCGACGTGAGCTTCGCGTCATAGAGGAACCGGCGGCCGTTCACGATGCTCGGCGGTTCCGGGCTATGCATCAGGACGTGCGATTCTTCCGCGCGCTTCCGAGTGTCGACGATCGAGATCCCATTGTCGAAACGCGTCATCACGTAAAGCTGCCCGCGATCCTCGTCGAGAACGAGGCCGGTGGGACCGCCGCCGCTCACCGGGATATGGTTCGCACTGCTCGGCACGAAAGTGTTCTTCTCGAGCTGGGCCGTGGAGAAGACCCCGACCTTACCGGATCCGAGGGCCGCGACGTAGAGGGTCGCGCCATCTCCGCTCACCGCCATACCCTGAGGAAAAGCGAGGGATCGTTCGCTCTCGGCGTTCGGGATCGGAGCGCAGCAGTGGGCGTAGTCGATGTGCTTGTTGAGGTGCCTCGCCGCCACGCGGCCCCCGGATGACAGCACGGTGATGCGGCTCTCGTGCAGGTGGCCGCGCAGGCTATGCCCGGCGAGGATCCCCGGACCCTCGAACCGGTCGGTGTTGTTCGCCTCGGTGTTGGCGACATAAACCTTTCCATTCACAGGATTGACGACCATCGTGAAGAGGATGGTGCCGACCCCCTGATAGAAGCCGGCCGCTCCCTGGAGCTGGCGCGGAGGATTGGCCATGGCGTCCAGCACGAAGACGTCCTTGTCGGGCAAGGAGAGCTTCACGAACTGGTCGCGGGAGCGGCCGAGAGAGTCGACCCAGTGAGTGCCGTTCCACTTGACGATTTCCCCGACCTCGGGCGCGGGGCGGCCTTCGGCGTTGGTGGAAGGTCCCGCGACGCCGTCCGGACCGAAGCCGTCCGGGATCGAGGTCTCGGGGATGCTGGTGGTTCGGTTGCCACTGTGGAAGCCGGCGGCGTAGACGCGGGTGCCGTCGGGCGTCACCGCGAGGGCGCGCGGAGTGTCCGTGAAGAGGGTGACGATGGAGAGCGGAGTACCGCCCAGGGCACTGCCGAGCTCGTTAGCGTCGAACACCCAGACGTCCGCACGCCCAACGCCTGGGGTCGTGAGCTGGGGATCGAACGGGAGGTTCTGGCCCCGATGGGCCGTCGTGATGAACGCCCGCCTACGACCCGGTCCGGCGAAGACGATGTCGCGCGGCTCGTCGCCGACGAGGAGCGTGCGCTCGACCTCCCCGGTCAGGTCGCCGCCATGGTCGTCGAGCTCGACGACGCTCACGCTGTCCGAGAGATGGTTGACCACCCAGACCTCGTGGTTCGTCCGGGCCGCAACGGCGACGGGCTCGACGCCCACCGGAATGGAGGCGGTGTGGACGAGGCCATTGTCTCGGATGCGGAAGATCTCGAGGCGGTTGTCGGGAGTGTTGACGGCGAACAGGTGCCGCTTGTCCGGCGACATGGCGAGCGGGCGCACCTGCCCGCTCTCGAAGAGCGTGTAAGGGGAAGAAGCCTTTGCCGACTTGTGGCTCCCGACCTTCGTATCCGCCGAAGCCTCGGAAGGACGGCTCGTGCCGGGGGCGAAAGAGAGCGCTGCAAGGAACCCGAATGCCACAAAGGCCGTAAGCATAAACATCAAGCCGCGGTAAGGGTGTTGCAAACCCATAAACAATTCCTCCTCTCTGATTGGTTGTGCGCGCTGCTGAGAAGAGGAACGCTTCCACTGTCGACTTCCCCTCACCTTTGGTGAGGTACCTGAACGAGTCGGCCTCAATGGCGACAAACCGGAGTGAGGGGAATTCACCCGCTACTCGGGCGGGCGGGTTGGCACGCCGTCTCCGCCGACCAGCGGACCTCGCTGGTTGAGAAGCCGTGGCGCTTGGTCGCGACCACCTAGTGGTAAATTCGCCTGCAGCACTGGAATCCGGGGGATTTCACCGACCCTCCTGCCACCCACAAGCAGCGTCTGAAGGATCTCGGAGACAAGTACCGGTGTCAGGATCAAGGGTGTCGAATCCCCTCATCGGTAAACAGGATGCAGGAGTCACCGCGCCGACGGCACGCTGAGCCCAGGACAGTGGGCCAGCACAAACCGGGGTGGACTTCCTGGCTTCGACGCAATCAGTGGTTTCGGGATCCGGAGACCGCTCGACACCGCGCCATCCTCGTGGTAGATTGATGACCGTCGACGTATGGGCTGAAGGACCCAGGTACTTCCTCGCTCCGGCAGTTGTATTCGTCGACACCTTATTAACCGAGAGGTCGCTAACCCTTCCTCTCAACTTAAGAAGGAGTCTGCTGTGAGTGTATCTCTCGCCCATTCGGGCACGCTCCCAATTTCCGTTGCGCAGATCGGCTTTATGCTTGAACGCATGGCGAAGGATTGCAGCGAGCTGCAGTTTCTCCGAGAGTTGACACAAAACTCGATCGAATCGATCCTCCGACTCCCTGAGAAAAAGGGGGAGATCTTGTGGGATGTTGACTGGATAACCTACGATCTCACCGGCGTCTTCAAGCTTTGTATCAACGACAATGGTGATGGCATGACCGGAGAAGAGATGATCAAGTACATCAATCACCTATCCTCGTCAGGCGGCGTTCAGGCGCACAACGCCAACTATGGTGTCGGGGCAAAGATCGCGGCGGCGACACGGAATCCTGCGGGCCTCATCTATCTGTCTTGGCGTGCCGGCGTGGGCGCGATGATCCACTTTTGGAGAGACCCTCAGACTGGCGATTACGGATTGATGCACCTGCAACGGCCCGACGATTCATGGGGACACTGGGCTCATGTCGAGGATTCTGTAAAGCCTGATCTAATCGCTTCGCACGGCACCAAGGTCGTGTTAAATGGACTGATAGACGACTCCAACACCATGATCGCGCCTGAAGGTGCGGCCAGTCCGTCACGGTGGGTCACAAGGTACCTCAACACTAGGTATTTCAGATTTCCTGAAGGAATCACGGTCAAGGCCCGCGAAGGCTGGGAGAACGACCGCAGTGACAAGGATCGCAACGTCTTGCGCACGATCATTGGTCAAGAACGATACTTAGTTGACCATGCGGCATCATCCGGCGTACTCGACCTTGCGAATGCTCGGGTCCACTGGTGGATCCTGCGCCACGAGAGCGCGCTGACGCAGAACACAGGGTTTATCGCCTCCTCAGGTCACTGCGCTGCCCTCTGGAAGGACGAACTTTACGAAATGACAACCGGCCGAGCGAATACGGCGGCATTGCAGAATTTCGGAATCGTCTTTGGCTATCAGCAGGTCGTACTCTATGTAGAACCATTTGAGTCACCAGGCGTAGAGATTCTCACAAACACTGCGCGAACCAACCTCCTGTTGAACGGAAACCCACTACCGTGGGCAGACTGGCAAGACGAGTTCCGGAAGCTGATGCCCAAGGAGCTCGTAGAGCATATGGAGGCGGTTGCGGCAGCCTCCCAAGCATCTGATCACAAGGACTCAATTAAGGATCGTCTGAAGCAGATCGAAGACATCTTCAAGCTCAGTCGATATCGCCTTACCAAGAGCGGAACACTTCTGGTTTCTGTAGAAACGCAAGCAGCCGGCGGAGGTGGAACCCGCTCGGGGATTAGTAAGTCACAAAGTGCAAGTGCGGCTGGCCCTAACCCCGGGAAGAACCCCTCTGTTTACTCATTGTTCCTCACAGATACGGGAGTCCCGGGCGTCGAAGCGAGGCCCGACTCATTTCCGCAGGTCGTCTGGGTTAGCATAGCCGACTCAACAAGAGCCGTAGGAGACATTGAAGATCGAGCTGCAAAGTACCTCGAGAAGGACAACATGTTGCAGATCAATGCTGACTTCCGCGTTTTTACCGACATGATCAAGCGATGGTCGGAGTATTTCGCAACCGTTCCGGGCGCGCAGACCATCGTGACGGAGGTGGTCCGCGAGTGGTTTGAGCAGTCGCTGGTCGAAGCCGTGCTAAGTTCACATGCATTAAGGAACTCTCAGCATTGGTCGGTTGAGAATGTCCGACAGATGCTTTCGGAAGAAGGGCTTACGGCCGTGGTGCTTCCCCGGTGGCACATAGAACAGAGCATAAAGCGCGCGCTCGGGTCCAAGTTTGGGGCACTGAAGGGCAAGGTGGCATAGTGTCGCCCCCAAATAGGTTCTTGGGCAACGGCGAAGCGGCCGGCACCGGCATCGAGGTGCCGCTCCGCGCTAGCAGACCCGATCTGAGCGATCGATCACCACCCATTTGGCTCCGCTCCCACCGGTAGAGAGATAACTCCCACGACGATTTTCCCATTGACGACGCTTCCGGTTGCGACTTGCGTGGCCTAATAGCACCCCGAAGCCCTTCGGGATCACGGTCGGGCGCTGAGGCGGACGACGCCCTCGCCTCCGCCGCCCGCTCTTGCAGCGTCCGTCCATCTGCCGTACACTTCCGCCATGGCAGATCGTACGCAGTCGAAGAAAGCCCCGGCAAGGCCACGCAGCGAACGATTGGAGGCACGTATCTCCAGCGAGCAGAAAGCGCTTTTCCAGCGTGCGGCTGAGCTTCAGGGTCGTACGCTCACGGACTTCGTGATCGCGAGCGTGCACGAGTCGGCGGTCAAGACCATTGCCGAGTTGGGGGCGATCCGGTTGACTGCGGCGGACAGCCGCGCGTTTGCCGAAGCGTTGCTCCATCCGCGCGAGCCGGTCCTAGAGCTGCGGGCCGCCGCAGAGCGATACAGGAAGATGGTCGGGTAGGGAGTGACCGCGAACGAGAGCCCGTCCTATCGAATCGATCCACTCAGCGCTCACCACGACCGGGCGGCCTTCGCCTCGGGAGTGGAGCCGCTCGACCGCTATTTGAGGGCGCAGGCTGGTCAAGACAGCCGGCGGCGGGTGGCATCGTGCTTCGTCCTGACGAGGGCCGACGAGCCTGCCCAAGTCCTTGGTTACTACACGCTCTCGGCCCTGAGCATTGCTCTCACCGACCTGCCGTCCGCCATGACCAAGCGCTTGCCTCGGTATCCGATCGTGCCAGCCACGCTCATGGGGCGGTTGGCAACCGATTCCCGGCACCGTGGGAAACGCCTGGGCGAGTTGCTCCTCTTCGATGCCTGCGCGCGGGTGCTCAGGAGCGAGATCGCGACGTTCGCGCTGGTGGTGGATGCCAAGGATGCCGCAGCCGAGCGGTTCTATACACGCTACCGCTTTCTCAAGCTCTCGGCTGGCAGCCGCCGGATGTTCCTGCCGATCACGGAGATCGCAGCTCTTTTCTCTTGCTAATCGCCAGCCCCGACAGGCAAGCTGACGGCCTAGACTTCGGAGGATGAAGTGCCAAGTCTTCTTGGAGAGACCACCATGCCAGCGCGACATCTCGACTCGGAATCGCTGACACGCCGCCTCAAGGACCGACAGGTGTCGCAAGCGGTGGTCAAGGGCGAGTACGAACTGATTCTTCAATTCTCAGACGGTACCGTTCTGCATGTTGAAGCGAGTTCCCAACTGCTCACGCGCGTGGAGGGTGCGGTTACTCCCGAAGCACCGGACGCGTCGGAGCGTCCCACCCAACGGCAGCTCGAATACCTCGCTTTCATTGCCAAGTACATGGGCCGCTTTGGCATAGCACCTGCTGAGGCGGACATTCAGCGGCACTTCCTGGTCTCGGCACCGAGTGTCCATCAAATGATGCAAACGCTCGAACGCCGTGGCTTCATTACGAGACTCCCTGGCGTAGCACGATCCACTCGCATCTGCATCGACCTCCCGGCCGGAGCACGGTAGGCACCAACCTCCGTCACGCAGGATACCGAGCCCCGCGGTATCGGTACCGAGGCTCCCGGTAGGCATCGGAGGGCCAAAGTATGGATACCGGCTCTCTCGGTAAGGATACCGAGCCCGGCGGTATCGGTACCGAGGCTCTCGGTAAGCATCGGCGGAGCAAAGTATGGATACTGAGACTCCCGGTAAGCATCGGCGAGCCAAAGTATGGATACCGGCCCTCTCGGTAAGGATACCGAGCCCGGCGGTATCGATACCGGGGCTCCCGGTAAGCATCGGCGAGCCAAAACATGGATACCGGCTCTCCCGGTAAGGATACCGAGCCCGGCGGTATCGGTACCGAGGCTCCCGGTAGGCATCGGCGGAGCAAAATATCGATACTGAGGCTCCCGGTAAGCATCGGCGAGTCAAAGTATCTATACCGAAGCTTCCGGTAAGCATCGATGGGGCAAAGTATGGATACCGGGACTCTCAGTAAGCATACCGAGCCCCGCGGTATCGGGCATACGGTGCTGGAATCCAGGGCGCCAGGGAGGGCCTGGCCCGCTGTGCTCACAGCGGGCGTGTTCAGGTAAACTCGGCAATTGTCTTGGCGACAAGGAGCTTCCGATGCGACCGAAATGCCGGCTGATTCCGGATCTGCTCTTCCTTCTCTCCGTTTTCCCAGCTTTCTCCGCAGGGGCGGCGGCTGAGCCGCGGGTGGTGCGGTACGAGCCAAAGGATTCCGATTTCAAGTACGTCTACGGAACCATGGCGCCCGTGGCCACGCTGCGGCCCGGGGACGTCCTCGACACACGCACCGCCGACTGCTTCGGCGGCGTGATCCAGAAACCGGGCGACAGTCTGTCCAAGGTGAAGGGCGACAACCCACTGACCGGCCCGTTCGCGATCGAGGGCGCCGAGCCGGGCGACACGCTGGTGGTCAAGATCCTCGACATCAAAGTCGATGGGCCGCGCGGGGTGGGAGCGCTGGCGCCGGGCTTCGGGACTCTCAACCCAACGACCTACACCCCGATGCTCAACCCGCCGCTCCCCGAGCGCGTCTGGTTCTACGACATCGACGGGGCCGCCAATACCGCTACCTTCCACGCCCTCGATTCCGCTTTCAGCGTCAAGATCCCGACCACGCCGTTCTTCGGCTGCATCGGCGTGGCGCCGGCCGGCGGCGAAGCCAGAAGCTCGATCACGCCGGGCGAGTGGGGCGGCAACATGGACGCCAGCGAAGCGCGGGCCGGGAACACGATCTACTTCCCGGTCAACGTGCCCGGCGCCCTCCTCTTCCTGGGCGACGGCCACGCGGCCCAGGGCGACGGCGAAGCGGCCGGCACCGGCATCGAGGTGCCGCTCCGCGCCAGAGTGCAAGTCGACCTTCTCAAAAAGAAATCGCTCCGCTGGCCGCGCTTCGAATCGGACCAGAAGCTGATGACGGTCGGCGCCTATCGACCACTCGACGACGCCCTGCGCATCGCCCTCTCCGAGCTGGTCGCCTGGATCCACGCCGACGACGGCCTCTCCGAGCTGGATGCCTACGAGTTGCTGACGAAAGTCGCAACCCTCCACCTCGCCGAGATGGTCGACCCCAACTACGTGATCGTTGCGGGAATCGACAAGCGGTATCTGCCGGTGAGGCCGTGAGGGAAGCCCAGGCCGGCGGGATTGGCTCTTTCGCCACAGTCGCTTAGAGATATTCCGTAGTCATGGCTATGCCTGTCAGCAATCTGACTATTCCAGGATAAAATGCCAAGTCAGCCGTCGATTGGATGGAAAAGGTCAGCGACGAACAATACAACCAAAGGTAGCTTCAACATGCGAGCATTGCCGGCCGTTTCCATCCGCCCAGCGGCTCCCGCAGACATCAAGGCCATGGGCCGACTCGGCGCACTCCTCGTCCGTACGCACCACGAGCTCGACCCGGACCGCTTCATCGCTGCGACGCCGCAGACCGAGCAAGGATACGGCTCGTTTCTCGGGAGGCAGCTCGATGAGCCGAACATCATCATCCTTGTCGCCGAGCGCGATGGCGAGGTGGTCGGCTATACGTACGCGGGAGTCGAGGGGACTGATTACATGTCGCTGCGCGGGCCGGCGGGCGTGCTGTATGACATCGTGGTCGATTCCGCCCACCGTAGGCTCGGCGTCGGTCGGGCGTTGCTCGACGCGACACTGGAAGCACTCAAGGCGAAAGGCGTGCCCCGGGTCGTGCTCTCGACGGCGGAGCGGAACGAGTCCGCGCAGCGTCTTTTCGCTGGCGCGGGATTCCGGCGAACGATGATCGAGATGACTCGAGAGCTGGGCGCGACGCAATAGTCGGGATTCAACGAAACGGAGGCGACACGTGCGGATAGGCATACTGGGTTCGGGATTGATGGGTGGCAAGCTCGGGACGATCTTCGCCCGCGCGGGACACGAAGTGGTGTTCAGTTATGCGCGCCACAAGGAGAAGCTCGCGCACGACGCCGGCCCGAATGCTCGCGCGGGAACACCGGCGGAAGCAGCGCAGAATGCGGACGCTTTGCTGCTGGCTGTCCACTGGTCCCGAGTCGACGACATGTTGAATCAAGCCGGTGACCTGTCGGGCAAGGTGCTCGTGAGCTGCTCGCTTCCGATGAACGCCGACTACACCGAGCTTGCCATCGCCCACTCGACATCCGGCGCGGAGGAGATCGCGAAGAAGGTTCCAGAAGCGCGAGTCGTCTGTGCTTTCAATACCGTTCCGAGCGAAGTGCTCTTTGACGTTTTCGAGGCCCGACGCAACGCTCCCAGACCCAGTCTCGTATTTTGCGGGGACGACCCCGGCAGTAAAAGGATCGCCGTCGAGCTGATCCATGACGCGGGTTTCGATCCTGTGGATGCCGGTCCCCTACGGATCGCCCGCTACACCGAGCCGTTCGCACTGCTGGTCGCCCAGCTCGCCTACGAAGGAACCGGGGGACCGGAGCTGGCATACCGGTTCGAGTGGCTTGGCAAGTAGGCGTCTCCGCTGAACGGCGGTTCAGTGGATGCAAGATTGGCGGAAAGTTGGTAACCTCTCTCCCTGTGCTCCTTCTGCTGAAGGCGCTGCTGGTCTCCGGTGATTACGCCGAGACTCTACACACGATGGAGAACTGATCGATGAAGAGGACCCCGAAACGCCTCATGCTCTCGAAGGAGACTTTGCGCTCCCTGCAAGAGAGCCACCTGGAACAAGTCGTGGGAGGTGCTTTTACTCTCCCCATGTCGGTCTGCAAGCCCTGCACGAACGGCCTCTGTTCCGGCGCCTGCCCGACTACCACCTGCTGATCGCCCCAGAGAGGCGACTATCGTAAGGCTCAGGAAGAGAGGAGGCCCGGGGCGATTCTTGATCGCTCCGGGTCCATCCCCGGGGCGCCAGGACGCAGCGGATCAAGTGAGCTGCGTGTCCGCTGTGAACTGCTGCTCGACGATCTCGTGGATCTTCGGGATCGCCGATTCCTCGACGTGGCCCGCGAGCGCGAGGGGGACCAGCGCGAGGTCGACGGCGTCACGGACCACCGGCAGCCGGAGGATCACCTTGCGCGCCATCTCGCGATCGGCGCCGGGGCCTCGGAGGCGGTAGGTGGCCGCGATGGAGCTGCCGCAGATCAGCTTGTAGAGGAGCGGAGGATCGTCAAGGTAGTCCGTCAGCTTCGGCGCGCAGTCGACCAACTCGGCGGCGCTGTCGAGGAACCCGGTGAAATCGACGAGCGTACGGATGTGCTTGCTCTGCGCGAAGGCCGTCTCCTCGTGCGCGAGGTCCTCTGCGATCCGCTGCTCCAGGTCCGGACGGGTGGGGAGCTCGCGCTTGCCGCTACACAGCAGGGCGAAGTAGCGCGAGATCATCTCGGAACAGGCCGGCACGCCACCGTTGAACGGACGGGTCCAGCCGATCAGGG
>Ga0134121_10000142_pt1 | contig 83582 bp, 75 predicted proteins | sample KB301_FD_96463 | JGI IMG/M metagenome (GOLD analysis project Ga0134121, IMG submission 96463) | Terrestrial soil microbial communities without Nitrogen fertilizer from Kellogg Biological Station, Michigan, USA - KB3-0-1 | ecosystem: Environmental > Terrestrial > Soil > Unclassified ...
CGCAAAAGTGGATAACGTTATCGAGCGTGCCCTCTCCCACCGGGAGAGGGTGGCCGAAGGCCGGGTGAGGGCCCGCGAACACGCCCTCATCCGGCCCTTCGGGCCACCTTCTCCCGGTGGGAGAAGGCCGCGCGACCACTTGCCGGAGTTCTTGTGCAAAGCCCCGCCGGCCGGCAAGAGACAATGATTGGAAGCCATAGTGTCCCACCTTTGTACTCTCAGAATGATCCAGGTGTGCGACGTCTCGCCAAAGGACTGAAGTTCTTAAATGGCCGGCCGGCGCGTGTGCCAATCCGTGAGTTGCTGATACGCATGCGCCAGCGCCAGCACTCTGGACTCCGCGAAGCGCGGGCCCGCGATCTGCAATCCGACCGGCATACCATCACGGGTAAAACCGCAGGGTATCGAGATCGCGGGCAGTCCCAGCACGTCGAACATGTGCGTGTTGCGAAACTCCACGGGTGTTCCGTCGGGCGGCAACGGCGGATCGGCAGAGCCGGCTTCAATGCTGATCGGTGCGATAACCGTGGTGGGTGAGATCAGCAGATCCACAGTCGAGAATGCGCTGTCGGCTTGCCTGCGAAGTTGATCCAATTCTCGCCGGGCCGCGATGTATGCCGACGTCGATAGTGTCGCTGCCTGCTCGAGTCGCCGTCGCGTCATCGGTTGATACAGTTCTGGATTTCTGGTGAAGTACGGCGCATGAAAGGAGTACGCCTCGGCAGATGCGACGGTCATCAACAGGTTCGAATATGGCAGTTCGACCTCGCGCACTCTGGAAGCGATTCCCTCCAACATCTGGATCGCTTCCTTCACTCGAGCCTCGATGTCCGGATCGAGTTGCTCAAAGTAAGGACGCCGGACCACACCCAGCCTCAAAGACCTGGTCTTCATCCGCATGCCATTCGAGTAGCGTTCAACCGGCCAATCGACGCTGGTCGGTTCAAGCGCGTCGTACCCTGCGATCGTCTCCAACATCACCGCTGCGTCCATCGCGGAACGGCACAACGGTCCAATGTGATCGAGCGACCACGAAAGTGGAATGACGCCGCGCGTGCTGACTCGTCCGTAAGTTGGCTTCAATCCCGTGATGCCGCAATAGGCTGCGGGATGACGAACGGAGGCTGCCGTATCCGATCCCAAAGCGCCGCAGCACAAGCCCGCTGCCACCGCAGCACCGGAACCACCCGAAGAGCCGCCGGCAATCCGGCTCCGGTTCCACGGATTGCGAACCGCGCCGTAATGACTCGGCACAGAGGTTCCGCCAAACGCACACTCGTGCATGTTCAGCTTGCCGAGCAGGATTGCTCCCGCGGATTTCAGCTTTCGCACCACCTCGGCGTCTTCGGTGGGGACGCGGTCCTTGAATACCGCGCTGGCGGCGGTCGTGCGAATGCCTTGGGTATCGATGAGATCTTTCAGTCCGATCGGGATTCCATGAAGCGGACCGCGCCACTGCCCTCGCTGGATTTCCTTTTCGGCGTCACGAGCCTGCTGCAATGCCTGCTCGGCCGTGACGGTGATAAAGGCATTGACCAGAGGGTTGATCTTTTCGATGCGGGCGAGAAAAGCCTGGGTCAGTTCGACCGGTGAGATTGCTTTGCGTCGTATCAGCCCTGAAGCTTCGACGATACCGAGTTTCCAGAGTTCTGGCGTTTCTGCCCGGACTCCCAAAGCGCCAAGAGCGGTGCTGTAGCCGCCCATCCCCACGAGAAACACCCGTCTTGTTATCGGCATGGCGCGGATTATAGTACCGGTAACCATGGATAGACTCGTAACAAGTACACGCCGCAGACTCTCAACGGCAGGCTACGCCGCAACCCGGATCGAAGAGTCCTGAGCGATCGCCTCTGTTGCGGGTTAGTGGATTCTCGGAACGAAATCGTCGCCTCTGAGTGGACGCACATCGACCCAGCCGACGCCTGCAGCACTGAACCTCGAGTCGAAGGTCGTCGCGCATCGCGCCGTCTCGCCGGACACGTTCAAAGTTGCGCCGGGGCTGTACTGTCCGTTATTGGTGCGTGCGCAGAAGCCCGGCGAGGAAGGGCGTGCAAGAACAAGATCTGTTCCGACGAGATCCACGCGAACCCATGTCACGCCAGCAGGCTGCCAATCTGGATTTCGAAGGTTCGCGCAGACGTAACGCGTGCCATTGACTAACAATGCTGCGCCGCGCGAATAATCTCCCTTGGACTCCCAGACGCAGGACGTCAGCCATGAAACAGAGGAGGAAGGGCTTGTTTGAGCGATCGCTGGCGAATCTGGAATCAAGAGAGTCATGGCTGCCAGTTGAACTGCCACAAGGAGCACGAAAGGCTTCCCCAAGTTCATTCCATTTCCTCCGTCGAAAAGTATCCTTTAGATTATTGGACCAAAGCTTCCAGGCGCGAGCATATTGAACTCAGTTGGACAGCGGAATAGCGTGAACTGTCCCAGGGAGCGTGCGGAAGCTGACGTTGCCTCGAACATCTCCCGCGCCGCTAACGCTGTCGTAGTCCAGTTCGTCGCTTCGAACTTCGAGATCCCGGGTCGTCATGCGTACGTTTCCCCTGTACTGGATGACTGCCCCGCGGCGGGTCTGTCGATCCCCACGAATCTCCGGAGTGGGGTTTTCTTGATACGGTCTCAGCCCATAAGGCTGAGCTTGAACTTGCAGCGCGAACGACTGGCGAGCCTGGCTGCCGGGCGCTATTTGTATTCCCGTCATCGTCGAGGTCGCAAATCCGCTCAGCGATGCGCTCACGGTGTAGATCCCTGCTGTGATCTTCTCGAGTGTGTAGATTCCCTGCGCATTTGTCGTCGCGGTCGTGATTCCGCCTGGGCCGACTGCTGTTACCGTGACCCCGGGAATCAGTGCCCCCGACGGATCGCGGACAGTTCCCGTGACGGACCCGAAAGGATTGGTATTCTGGCCGAGCAGGACAATCGAAAACAGGGCCATCAATAGGATCGCGACAGACCTCCGCTTGTTCATCGGAACCTCCAGTATGGGGGGAGAGTGATGGAGCCATCTTAGCCGGTTGTTGGCTTCTTCCCAAATTCTCACTGCGGCGGCCGCATCCGGCTCAATTCTGCGAGCACTTCCCGCCGGGACAACGGTTGTTCTCCTGGCAGACGTACTCGAAGAGTCCGTCTTTTTCCCATTCCGGTTTTGCGATGATTTCGAATTCCTGGGACCATGGCGCAGTGAAGATCTTCGGATCGTCGATCGTGATGGTGTAGGAAATCGCCGCGGGGCCCTTCCATCGCAGGCGCTCGACGGTTCGCAGCGCGTCACTGTGCATCCTGAATTCATTCGCGTTGGTGTAGTGATGGTCGTCAAGAGCCCAGCGCTTGAAGTTCGTTGTCTCGATCACCAGGGTGTCGGCTTCCCATTTGCCAACAGGATCGCCGTCGTACATCGGCTCCAGATCCTTTCGGTGCGGACGGCCATCGAGCGGAATGATGCGGGTATTCCGCTGAAACTCGTGAACCATCACCAGATACTTCGGCGTCTGGAAAAACTGCATCGCATTCCCGGAAAGAATGCTTGCGGGAAATCCAGCAGGCATGCAGAAATCACGAGGCTCGTCATGTCGCGGATCGCCCGTTCTCGGCTCGAAGAACGATTCGCCGCCGCGCTTCAACGGAGCGAAATTCTTCGAATCGAAAATCGTTGCGTTGGAACGGCCGCGCTCGGCGCCCGGCAGGTACGTCGGCCACTGATAGGTACCGCTGAAATCCGGTTTCCCGTTCGCCATGCGGGGAATGTTCCCTGCGCGCTGCGCATTCTGACGCGCAGAGAGACTCATCACGCCAACGGCGATCGATAACAGCAAAACGCACAATAGCATTCGCTTGACGGGTGTTGTCATTGTCGTCCTTCCTCGCTATCGCGCTGCCGGAGCGGATTGTTGATCCTGCGTTGTTGCTGTAAACACGTTGCGTCCATCCGGATACGTGACTCGGCTGCCAAATCCGTTAGTGGAACCGTCTTTTGCGCGGAACCCTTCGACGTTAACGGTGGCCCCGATCACAAGCAGGCTTTTCGTGACGCCCCGCCGCTGAAGTTGTCCGGGAGCTCCGCCGGACAACGCCCAGGTGGTGGTCGTGCCATCGGGATTTTTCACATCGACGTAGAACCAGATGTGCGGATTCATCCACTCGACCTTCACCAGCTTGCCGGTCAGTTTCAGCGGCTGCTTGTCGTCGAATTCCGCGGAGAAAGAATGGTGCGCGAGCAAAGGCTGAATTGCAGTCGCGAGCAACCCAACCGCCAGCAAGATCCGAAGAACCTTCATAAATCACTCTCCCGGTGAACGAACGATACAGATCGTGAAGGATAGTCCGGACACGAGCCCACGGCAAATAAAGACGGCCCGCGAACTTCCGTTGCGAGGGTCACCGTGGTCACAAGTGACGTCCCGAACACCACAGACATCCCTTCGAGCGCGCCGGGTCCTCATCGCACTCGAAGCGCCGCGGCGACCAGAGGCTTGGCCCATTCCGGTGTTTCTCGAAGGAGAGTTGCTCGATCCGGTTCCACGATTCGCGTGCGCTTCATGTGGAATACGAGCTTCGCGCGCGGCACGCCATCGGGGCTTTCGTCGCTGTTGTCAAAAACCTGGAGGCTGGCAACCTTTCCGATGAATCCGACGAGATTGGCGAGACTCTTGACATACCGCCTGCGTATGGTTTGTTCCGGGATATCGTGACCGCCGCGGGACACTCGCGCCCGCACGCGCTTGATGTGCAGTTCTACCGACTTGAGTCCGACGTAGAGGATATGCACCTGGCGCTTCAGTCGAACGGCACGCCGCAATTCCGCTGCGATGCTCTCGCCGCCGAGCGTCGTTTCGAAAGCGAAATTCTCGCCATGGTCCACAGCATTCCGAAGGGCATCGTAGCCGAGCCGCCAGGCGATGGTATTCGCTTCCTCCCGCGGAGTACCTTCGGCAATCAAGCGCGTCGCAGAAGAGTCCGGGTTGAAGTAGGCCAGCCTCAGGGAGGCCATCATTTCTCCGGCAATGACGCTCTTGCCAGCGCCATTGGTTCCAGCGACGACAACGATCTTACCGAGACTTTTTTGCACGGGTGCGGAGCCGGCGCGCGGCAACTCTGTTGAGTTCGTCAGCGGAGGCGTCGATCAAACGATCGACGCCCTTTTGCCAGCGGGCCTCCTGCATTTGCGCGTACATCTCGTTGAATTCGGTGCGGAGTTCATCAAGCGTTTCGTCTTCTTTCGTGCGGCGGCTTCGGGTCAGTACCTCATACTGGCTCGCACTCACGACTACTGTGTTCGCTTTGCCGTGCTTGAGGATGTAGACGGGATCCTTCTCCGCCATTCGCAGGATTTCACCGAAACGATTTTTCGCTGACGTCGCGTTGATGAGTTTGGGCATGCAGTCAGTTTAGCTAAAACTAGAAATAATGGCTAGTTTGCTGGTGGGGTTTGATGGGGTCGGTGACGAGCTATGGCCGCTGAACGCCGATCCACTTTGGTCATCGACGGGACAGAACTCGTTGCAATCCGAGAATGGATTTGGCGTCCTGTATCCGGCCGTCGTCGATCATGAGCAGGGCTTCCTGCGGCGTGACGATCTCGACTTCAATGGACTCATCCTCGTCGGGATTAGTCTGCGTCTTGACGAGTTCCGTCGCTTCGTAGAGGTACATGAACTCGGTGGTGAACCCCGGAGTCGTCCAGAATCGGGCGCGTTCCACGATTTTCCCGGCGCGATACCCCGTTTCCTCTTCGAGTTCGCGGATCGCTGCCTTCTCGGGATCTTCTCCCGGGTTCAATCCGCCCGCGCAGACCTCCAGGAGGTCTTGGCCTGCCGCGTGACGGTACTGCCGGATAAGAACCACGTTTCCATCATCGAGCAATGCGACAACGCAAACGGCGCCCGGATGAACGACAATCTCCTTGGACCACACCTTGCCATCGGGATCCATGACCCGGTCCACGCGGACCTGGATGTGGTTTCCCTTGAAGACGAGTTCCTGGCTCGTGACTCGATGGGCCATTAATTTTCCCTCACGGTCATCAACCTGCTAGGACGGCTCGAAGCGCGCGCACGAATTTGTCAATCTGTTTGGAAGTAAGGATAAATGGCGGCAGGAATCGCAGCACGGTTTCGTGGGTGCAGTTGATGATGAATCCACGTTCGAGCAATTGTTTGACGTAGTCCTTGCCGGGGACAGTCAATTCCACGGCAAGCATGAATCCTGTCCCGCGGACTTCCTTCACAACCGGCAGATCTTTCAATTCTTCGAGGCGGCTCTTGAAGTACGCTCCTGCTTCCCGAATGTGATCGAGCAATTTGTCTTCTTCGATGATCTTGAAGTACTCGAGACTCGCGCGGCAGGCCAACGGACCACCACCAAAAGTCGTGCCATGCTCGCCCGCCCTGATCGCGCCGGCGACATGCTCCTTCAGAATCACGGCGCCCATCGGAATGCCCAGCCCGAGCGGCTTTGCGCATGCGATCATGTCCGGCAGCATTTCCTTGTCGGACGAGGCGATCCATTGGTTAAACGCAAACCAGTTGCCGGTTCGCCCAAGACCGCATTGGATTTCGTCGGCAACGAGCAGCGCCCCGTGTTGCTGCGTCAAACGGCGGGCCGCGCGGTAGAACTCTTCCGTCAACGGGCGGATGCCGCCTTCTCCCTGCAGTGTTTCGATCAGGACAGCGCAGACATCGTCCGTGAATTTGTTCTCGAGATCTTCGATGTTGTTCGCCTGGACGAAGTCAAAGCCCGGAACCAGGGGTTCGAACGGCTCGCGATATTTTGCCAGAGCTGTCGCCGACAGCGCTCCGAACGTGCGGCCATGGAATGCGTTGTCCATGGCGAGAATCCGGAATTTCTTTGCGTTCCCGTTGGTGGCTGCACGGCTCGCATAGGCGCGCGCGAACTTCAGGCAGCCCTCGATCGATTCGGCGCCGCTATTGGTGAAGAACGCGCGGTCAAGCCCGGAGATTTTGCATAGCTTCTCCGCCAGGCGTCCCTGGTATTCGTGATAGAACAGATTCGAGATGTGCAGCGGCCGCTTGATCTGCTTGCGCAACACCTGCTTCACGCGCGGATGGTTGTAGCCAAGCGCATTTACGGCGATGCCGGCCAGAAGGTCGAGATATCGCTTGTTGGAGGCGTCGGTGAGATACGCTCCGCTTCCGCGTTCGATCAAAACGTCGAAGCGGGCGTAGGTTCCGAGGACGTATTTCTGTTCGAGCTCTTTGACTTGTGCCAGTTGCATCGTCTGGAAAGCTTAGCATAGGCTTAACTGCTTAGACGCCAAGGGCGCCAAGAGCTCTTTGGCGTCCTTGGCGTCTTGGCGGTTAAACTCCCCCGAGCAACTATGAAAATTCTGACGGCCCAACAACTCCGCAACCTGGACTCCCGTTCCGGCGACACGCTGGCTCTTATGGAAACTGCGGGCGCACGCGTCGTCGCGGCCATCGAGGAACGCTTCGACAATCTTCCAGACCTGAAGGTTTCCATTCTCTGCGGCAAGGGCAACAATGGCGGCGACGGATTCGTCGTCGCGCGCATGCTTCTCGATCGGGGCTGCATTCCGCGAGTTGCGCTCCTTGCGCGGCCTGAGGACATCACCGGCGACGCCGCGGTCAACCTCAAGAATCTCCGCCCTTCGATCATCCAGAGTGAGGCTGAATGGAACGCTTTCGCCCGCAACAACACTCCGGACCTCATCATCGATGCGCTTCTCGGCACAGGCCTTACGCGCCCGGTCGAGGGGCTCTACCGCCACGTCATCGAAAGCCTTCCTGAACGCTTTCCGGATGCCGCGGTCCTCTCCGTCGACATCCCCTCCGGACTCGCGGCGGACACCGGCGAGGTCCTCGGACCCGCGGTTCGCGCCGACATCACGGTTACTTTCTCCGCCCTCAAACACTGCCTGGTTTTTCCTCCCGCTCATAAATGGGCCGGCGACATCGTCGTAGCGGACATCGGCAACCCGCCGGAGCTGCTCGACTCTCCCGAGCACAATCTCAATCTCATCAACTCCGACAGCTTCTCCCGCGCGCGTCACCGACGCGAAGAAGAGACGCACAAAGGGGATTACGGCAGAGTCCTCATTGTCGGCGGTTCATTGGGAAAGAGCGGGGCCGCAGCGATGGCCGGCCAGGCCGCTCTTCGGTCGGGCGCTGGACTTGTCACGGTGGCCACGCCTGCGAACTGCCTGCCTATTGTGGCGGCCTCGATGCCGGAATTGATGACAGAACCCCTCGAGTGGCCTCTCAAGGACGTTCTCGAAAGCAAGACAGTCATGGCCATCGGACCCGGACTCGGAGTCGATTCGCATACACGAACATCCGTGCGTCGCGCCGTTCGCGACGCCTTGATCCCCGTTGTGATCGATGCCGATGGTTTGAACGCGTTCGTCGGCCATCTCGACGACCTCGATTCCGATGGCGGCGAGATTGTGATCACTCCGCATCCCGGCGAGATGGCACGGCTGATCGGCCGCAATATCGAATACGTGAATTCGAACCGGATCCAGGTCGCCACAAGCTTTGCAGTCAAGCATTCGCTCTATGTTGTGCTGAAGGGCTTTCGAACGGTGGTCGCGACTCCGGACGGTGTCGTCTACATCAACTCCACGGGAAATCCCGGCATGGCGTCGGCAGGCATGGGGGACATTCTCACCGGAATGACGGCGGGGATTCTCGCTCAGAAACGGCTAGGCACGGTCACCGAACGGGTCCTCCTCGCCGTTCATCTGCATGGCCTGGCTGGCGATCTCGCCGCGGAGGAAATCGGCGAGGAGCCGCTCGTGGCGACGGATCTTCTCTACTACCTGGGGGCGGCGTGGGAACAGATCCGGGCCTGATCGTGACAATCTCGATGTCCGAAGCAGAAACCTTTCACGTCGGCCGCGCTCTGGGCGAGTCGATGCCGTTGCCCGCCCACATTCTTCTTTATGGCGACCTCGGAGCAGGAAAGACGTCATTCACCCGCGGTCTCGCTGCCGGTTTCGGCCTGCAGGAGACCGATGAGGTGTCCAGTCCCACTTTCACCCTCATTAACGAGTACTCCGGCCGAGCGAAGATCTACCACATCGATCTGTACCGCATCGAGACCGGACATCTCGAAGGGCTTGGTCTAGACGAGATTTTTGATAACCCGGACGCAGCGGTCATCGTCGAATGGGCAGAACGCCTGGGCAATTTCCGGACTCCCGGCGCGGTGGAAGTCTTTCTGGAGTATGTGGACGAAGGTTCCCGTAAAATAGAAATCAAGCGGGGAAAGTGAAACTCCTCTCTTAGAGCTAAGTCCACGGTGGGACCGGCCCACCAACAGGTACTTCTGTATGTTCAAACTCGCACTTTTATTATGTATGCAGCTCTTCATACCTCCCCAGGGAGAAATCTTGGGCCCCTTCACGTTTCGAGAAGATCAGGGACAAACGACGAAGGTCGTTCTAAAGAATGGCCTCACAGTGATTGTACGCGAGCAGCATGCGGTACCGCTCGTCAGCATCACGACTCACGTTAAAGCCGGTTATTTCGACGAAGACGATCGGGTCAGCGGTATCTCCCACGTGATCGAGCATATGTTTTTCAAGGGTACGGCGAAACGTCCGGTTGGCGAGATTGCGCGTGAGACGAAATCTCTGGGCGGCACGCTGAACGCCTATACGTACTACGACCGCACCGTCTATTACACGATCGTTCCCGCCGGCAACGCGTTTGCTGCGCTCGATGTTCAGGCCGATGCGCTCTGGCACTCGTCTTTCGACCCGGGAGAACTGAAGCGCGAAATCGAAGTTGTCCTGCAGGAAAACAATCGCAAGCTCGACAACCCGTCGGCCGTCGCTTCCGAGAAACTCTACGCTACGGCATTTACCGAACATCGCATGAAGCGTTGGCGTATCGGCACTCCGGACGGTCTGCGAGCCCTGACACGGGATGACGTTGTGGCGTATTACGAGAAGTACTACCGTCCTTCGAATATCATCTTGACGATTGTCGGCGCCGTCGATCGGGAGAAGATGTTTGCGGAGATTGTCCGCCTCTACGGTGGGCAGGAGAATATTCCGGTGGAGCGCGATCCCTCGCCCGCCGAGCCGCCCCAAGCCGTCATGCGATATGGTTCGCAGCACGGGCCGATCCAGCAATCCCGTGTGGCGGTGGGATTTCACGCCCCCGCGATTCTCTCGGAGGAAGCTCGGTCTCTGGAGGTTCTTGCGGCAATCCTGGGAACCGGGCGATCGTCACGGCTCAACCAGATTTTGCGCGATCAGAAGAATGTCATCACCTCGGGATCTGCGGCGCTGCAGTCCTTCCGCGACCTTGGTTACTTCGAAATCGATGCCGAAACGGGAACGCCTCTCGAAGCGGCGACGCAAGTTCTTGCGGAAGTCGAGAACGTCAAACGATTCGGCGTCACCGGCGAAGCCGTGGCGCGCGCGAAGGCCGCCATCGCCCAGGACTATTTCTCGAAGTTCGAAACAGTGAACGGCCGCGGAGATGAGCTCGCCTATTACGAAGCCCTCGGCGCCTGGAAGCGGTCAACTACTTATCTCGCCGACATCCAGAAAGTTACTCCGAAAACCATTCTCGATGCGGCCCGCAAGTACCTGGTGACTACCAACCTCAGCGTGTTCGAGTACCTGCCCGATTCGGTGCAGCGCACCTTTTCCGATGCAGATTACAAGGCTGCAGTGCTCGAAAAAGTCGATGCCGCTGTTGAACAACGCAATGAGCCGGAACTCCCCGTCACAACGCAGATTCCACTACAGGGGCAGTCTGCTCAAGACGGCACTCTTGTCGCCGATATGGTGGGGACAGTTCAGCGGCGGTCGATCCTCCGCGGTCCGGATGTCTATATCGTCGAAGATCATCGGCTGCCCGTTGTGTCCTTCGGTATCTTCTATCCGGGTGGCCGTCTCTACGAAACGTCGAAGAACGCCGGCATAACCGAATTGATGCTACGCGCTGCGCTGCGTGGCACCCGCAAGTACGACTCCGCCGAGATTGCGCGGCGATTGGAAAACGCCGACGCTCAAATCCAGATCGTCAACGAACCGGACTTTTTCGGATACGTTGTCGATGGCCTCTCCGGACAGATGAATCAGGCGCTTGAGGTGCTGATCGAAGTTTTGCAGCAGCCCGCTTTTGCAGAACTGCAGGTCGCAAGCGAACGGTCGCTGCAGTTGGCGCGCATCCAGAATCTTCGGGATGACAACTACGCATTTCCGATCAGCCTGTTCATGCACACGCTGTTTGGCGAGGCGTCCTATGCGTTGCCGGCTATCGGGACCGAAGAGGGAATCGGAAAGCTGACGGGAAGCGAACTGCGCGAATGGTTCCGGAACAATGAGCGGCACGTGCTTCCCACCATAGTCATTGTGGGCGACACGCGCGGTACGGCGCTTGTGGCGCCGATCACGGATGCGCTGACAAATGAAGACCTCGAGCCGCGAGATATTGTCGCGATGCCGAGGTTGCAGATTCCCCGCGAAACAAAGGAAACCGCAGAGCCTGTAAGCCGGCAGCAGACTGCTCTGGTTTATGGATTCCCGGGAGTGACCCGCGGTTCAAACGACCGCTACTCGCTGGAACTTTTTTCCGACGTCGTGTCGGGCCTGGGCGGCCGGTTCTTCGATGCCATCCGTGAGAAGCAGGGACTCGCCTACTCGGTTCGTACCACGAACGTTTTCAATACTCGCGGCGGGGCGGTATTCACTTACACCGCGTTTTCTCCGGACAAGGAAGCCGAGGTGCGCGCCGCACTGAATGCGGAGTATGAAAAGTTGGGCAAGGATGGGGTGAGCGCCGAAGAGCTTCGCAAGGCGGTCGAGTTCGCGATCGGCGAACACGACATTGCGCTGCAGACGCGTGACGCTCAAGTGCTGGAATATGCGCGGGCCGTGTACTCGGGCGCTGGGGCACAATCCGTCGCGCGGTACAGCGCTGCGATTCAGGCCGTGACGGCCGAACAGGTGAAGAAAGCGATCCAGCAGTATCTCGATCCGGCGAGTTTGAGGGTGGCGGTGGTTCGGGGCAAGAAGTGAGGGAACCTGAACGCTTGGATCTCAGGGTTTATAGAGCCATACTGTTGGCGCCCCGTCTCTTGCAGGGATGATATTGGTGCCGCGTTGATTCTGCCCGAGCCATTCCTGGAATTCGGACTCCTCGCCCGGGTAGAACGCGAATGCGATGGGCCGGTTCAGCCTTTTTAGCTGTCCACTGAGTTCCTCCGGGTTGCAGTCCTGCTTGCAATCAAAAATGCGTTTGAGGAGGGTTTCACGATCTTCCACCACCTTCGGCGGGTAGCCTCGCTCCTCCACAAGGTTGAACCGGCTGGCCAGCCCGTAGCCTGGAATCTCCCTTGTCTGTTCCGGAGGACCCAGCAGGCTGCGCTCGGTAACGGCCGGCAAATACAGTCCCGCGTGGCGAATTGCAAGAATAGTGTCGGGAGGTGTGGAATCGCGTACTGCGTCAGTCCATTGGCTGTCCGGTTCACTCCCTGCGAGCCGCAACTGATATGTCCGTTCCTCCGCTTTGGGATAATCTTTGTATCTGTCCGAGGGGCGTTTCGTAAGAATAGCCGGGAAGAACAAGAGCGCCGATCCGATTACCAATACGCTGCGTGGAACGCGCGCCGGCCACCGATCTAGCGCGAGGCAGGCTACAGGCGCAAGGCATAGCGCGACGCCAAAAACATATTTGTACTCATTGCTGCCGGCGGTCACTTGCAGCAACACATAGCAGAAGAGGCTCGAAATCGCACCTCCGAGGAGCACCAGGGTCTCCTCCTCTTTAAGCCTTTTCCATGCGGCAAGCGCAACAAGGAACAAAAGTGGCGACAGCGCCAGGAGGGCATGGAAGGCCTTCCTCATGATCCTGCTCGGCGATGAAAGGACAACGACTGGATCGCTTCTCCCCGCCGTAAGCCAGTGGGTATACGCCAGGCAGATCAACCCCACCGCAATCAGGCCCGCCAGAAAACCGACCACGAGTTTCCGGTCGCGCCTGTCGGCATCCGACCACGCTTGTTTGGCCAGAAAAAGAAAGAACACCCCCACAAAGCCCGCAGCTGCAGGAAAAAAAACGGGATAGACCAGGCCGATGCTGATTAGCAGGATCGCAATCAAGGCCAGTCGCGACGTTGTCCGCTTTTGCATAGCCAGCATACTCAGCAAAATAATCGCGGCGAACATCGCCAGAGAGAATTTCAACAGCTCAAAGTTGATGAATTTTCTCAGCCACGGTACGTACCTCGGGTCTCCATGGAGACTTCCGCCAATGATTCTCTGCAGAAAGTAAGCGGCAGAGCCCGCTCCCAGGGCCATCCAAATAATCGCCGCAAGCCTCGCAAAGGGACGCGCACCGCGTATGCGGCAAGCTTCGTAGACCAATATGCAGATCCAGAGAAGAGAGACCATGTTGGTTATGACGTAGATTACGGTCGGCGGCATGTTCAGAGCTTTGCTCAGGATTGCCCAAAAGATATGGCCGAGCCACGGATAACGTAACCGCACGCCCGCCAGTTCCGGCTCTTCGGGAATCAGTCGCCCTTGCGGGAACTCGTATACAAGTCCGGTATGCATCCATTGATGGCTGTGATAGAGGCGAAATGCATCGAACGTCGCGAGTGGGATGAGGAAAAGGACGCAGGAGGCCAGGAAAAGGTATAGCGCTCCGAAAGCGGCGGCTTCGCCGGGCGAAACTTGCAGATCTTTCCATCGGCGAGCAATCAGCACAATGCTTCCGAGATTGAGGACAATGAGGATCCATACGGTACTGTCGAAAGTCACACCGAGCAACCGTATGACGTAGAACTGCAGCGGTACGATCAGGGGCGAGAGTGCTCCGGCAATCGCCAGCCGCGCCGGGAACGAAATGGGCTGCAGTGAGAGGCCAAACGCCAACCATGCTCCGGGTAACACCAGAAGAACAAGTCCGGCGAGGTATGCAATCCAACTTGGCATGAGCGTAAGTATGCCAGACCCCGGGCAGAATGCAGTTCCAAGTCAGCGAACAATAAGAGTCTGGTAGTGAAGGGTGCGGAAGGCCTCAGATCACAAATCAATTCGGGGCCGCAAATCAATTCGGGGCCAAATCAATTCGGGGCCGTGCTACTCGAACCCCGAATTCGTAACTCAGAATTCGGGGTTCGAGTAGCACGGCCCCGAATTGATTTGCGGCCCCGAATTGATTTGTGATCTGAGATCGGGACCGCGCTCACCGCCATCGCCGGCCAACCTCGATTCCCGCGTAATACGTCCTCAAGGGAGAGACAGGCATTAACCTATAGCTGCTCCGCGAGAAAGAGGGAAACTGACGGGGCTGCGGATTTCGCGCGCTCTAATTCCCTTTGTAGATTCGAATCGTGCCGGCCGAGGTGTGCGCTCTCACATTATTCGCGCCGCTATTGATGATGGTTTGCTGTTGCTCGGGGCCGCCGATAAACGACGACCGTGGGGTTTCTGTGCCGCCGCCGGGAATCAATCCCTTGAACGCATTGATGCCGCTGGTGGATGCCTTGCTGGGGAAGTCGAAAAAGATGCGTTTCGCGTTCGCCTTCAACGCGGGCTTATCGACAATTGCATTAATCGTGGCGCTGATTTTTTCGGGAAGATACATCGTGATGTCGCCGATACCGGCCTCCGCTTTGATGTGGAGGTCGCTGGCAAAGTTTACCGGGACAAGGCGGAAGAAGATGTCGCCGACACCGGTCACGGCGTGAACCCACGAGCCCACGCGATCAATCCGGATATTTCCCGAGTCGGTCTTGCCGTCGAACGCGCCGTGGACGTACTCACTCGTAATGTCGCCCGCCTGGGTTGTTACGATCACGTCCCCACTCGACTCCCGAATCGTGACCGATCCGCTGCCCGTGTCGGCTTTTACGCGTCCTTTCACGATGCCGGTTGCGATATCGCCGCCGGTCGAAAAAAACAGGACGTCTCCACCGACGTTTCCAACCTGGAGCTTCCCACCCTGGCCGCGCACCTCCGCGTTTCCGCCAATCTCACCGGTGCGCACTTCGTTCGCAAGGATCAGCGCATTGCCCTTAATGGCGCCCGCGGTGACGCGGCCTCCGGATGTGCGGAGTTTTGTTTCACGTCCATCCGTATCTGCGACCTGGATGCTTCCTCCTTGAGTTGAAAGATCCAGCGAGACGCCTTTCGGGACACGGATTTTCCAATCGGGAAGACCCGTGACACCCGACGGCATCGTGGCCGTTACCGTAACCACATCGCGTCCACAGGTCTCCTTCAACACGACCTGACGGTTCGATACTTCGACTTCGACCGAATCGGTTCCCGTGGTATCGACGACGAGGTTTCCGGCCGGGGCCAGAAGTTCAAGGGTCCCGTTGGCAGAAATCGGACACTTGCCGAAGAGATTAAGAGGGAGCAGCAAAAAGGCCGGAAAAAGCCTGATCAAAAGCCGATGTTTCATTCGCTTAACAGGCTGCGCCCTACGCTCGCTGTTTTGCGCCATCGCGCCCGCGCTTTGCGCGGGCTTGCATTCGCAGCCGCTCATTGATGCGTTCCCACCAGTTGAATCAGTCCCTGTCCCTTCAGCCGGACATAGGTGTTGTCATCGTGCCGCGTGACTTCTTCGATACGGTTGGCCTTTTCTTCATTGTCCGTGAATGGCGCCAGCGCATCGACGACGGCAACCCGCACACCGTCATTCGGATCGTTCATGAGTGCCTGCATGAAGGCCGACCGCACCTCGTCCTCACCTGCAAAAGCCTTCAACGCTTCGAGTGCCTTCAACCGTACGCCCAGACTTCCATCGTTCAACACGGCATGAATCAGCACGCCCTTCACAGAGGGTTCCGCAGACTTCCTGGCGAGTACTTCCACAGCCTGCATCCGCGAACCGGGATTCATCGAATCCTGAACGGCGCTGAACAGCAGCCGTTGTGTCGTGTCATCTTCCATGCGGCCCGAGAACCGCAGCGGCTGAACCACATCACCCGCGAATTCCACTGTGCCGTTACTGGCGTTCGCATTTACGATGCGCACGTTCGAAACTCTTCCATTCTGAGGAATTGTGGAAGCGACAGCGGATTCTAGGATGGCAGCCTCGGCGCCGCCGCCAAGTCGAGTCCCTGACTGATGGTTGCTCACATAGACCCCGAGCGCCAAGCCCATGGCCACGAGCGCCGCAGACTCCAGCATGCGCATCGGCGTCAAAACAACAGAGAAGGTCGGAATGCTCCACCACGACCTCTTTCTCTCGATTCGATCCAGTTCGTCAGCCAGCGCCCGCCGAGACTCTATCAAGAGGTCCGACGGCAGTTCCCATGCGGGCGTATCCTGTGCCAGTACTGTATGGAAACCCTGATTTTCCTCGAACACTTCGCGGCATGGGCCGCACTGTTCGAGATGCAGCTCCAGGCTGGCTCTCTCGCCGTCCTGGAGTTCTTCGTAAAGCGACAGAACAATCTGATTTTGGTAATCTCTGCAGGTCATACTTTTCCCAATTGCGCCCTCAGTTTTTGCGTCGCGCGGAAGAGATAGTTCTTGGCGGTTTCTTCCGTGCTGCCCATGATTTCACCAATCATCCGCAGTCTGAGACCCTGATAATGCCTCAATTCAAATACAAGACGCTCTTTTTCGGAAAGGGATTTTAACGCATCCTTGATCCGTTCGCCCACCTCGCGCCCGTAAAGCCGACGCTCGGGATTGCTGTAATAGGTGGTGGCCGCCAGCGTGTCTTTCAGTGCGGGGCGATCAGGATTGGAATCAGAATCAGATTCGTAGGAGATTTCTTCTTTGAGGGTCTGCCTCTTTCTTAAATGATCGAGGCTGACGTTGGTTGCGATGCGGTAAATCCATGTGTAGAAGCTCGACTCGAATCGAAACCGGCTGAGCGAGCGGAAGGCTTTTAGGAAGGTCTCCTGGAAAACTTCTCGCGCCTCTTCGCGATTTCCAAGCATGTGGAAAGCAAGCCGCAAGATATCGCGGTCATGCCTTCGAATGAGCTCTTCAAAAGCTTCCCGATTGCCACTTTGGGCCTGTTCGATAAGGAGCTTTTCTTCGTCTGAATCGTGAACGCCTTGTGCGGTCCTTCTCAATGCAAGTTCCATGATAAGGCGTTTAGACGCCCAAGTTTTGAGAAAGATAGGCCCTAGTTTGCGATCCGGGCCTTGCTCTCTCCGATGGCCAATTTTTGACCTACATCGAGTCGGGTTGAATTCAGCTTATTCCATTTTTTGAGGTCATCAACCGTTACGCTGAACTTGGCAGCAATCAAGGAAAGATTGTCCCCACGCCGGACTGTATAAGAGGATGCCGTCACCTTCCCAGCCGGAGCGGAACTTGCTGTGGAGGTTGCGGACACGGTCGTCGGCTTGGCTGGGGCGCCGCTCATCGGAATCAGGATAGCCTGCCCGACCACGAGGGCCTTCTGAACGCTGAGGTTGTTGGCTTGGGTCAGGTCATTTACCGTAAGGCCGTACTTCTTCGCAATTAACGACAGCGTTTCCCCCTTGAGGACTTCGTGATGCCGCCACAGGACGCGTTCGCTCTCCGGAAGAGAGGCCACCTTTTCATCAAACTTGCTGGAATAGCCTTTGGGAAGAATGAGTTCGAACTCGGAGTCGTCGGGAGGGGTGGTCCAGCGAAGAACCTGGGGGTTCAAGTCTTTCAGGGAATCCACATGAACGCCAATCGCTTCGGCGATCACCCGGAGGTCCGTCGCCTGGCTCAGCGGGACGCGCTCGGTTTCGAGCGGATCGTTGGGTTCGACATTGAAACCGTACTTTTCCGGGTCTCTGCCGATAATCGCCATGGCCAGCACCGTCGGGACATAGTTCATTGTTTCTTTTGGCAGGGCCTTCTTGTCGACCAGTTCCCAGAAAGTGGTGGATCTGGTGCTCTTGAGAGCATTCTCCACGCGGACAGGGCCGGCGTTGTAAGCCGCCATAGCCAGATTCCAGTCATTAAACTCTTTGTAGAGATCGCCAAGATGGCGTGCCGCAGCGCGCGTGGATTTCTCGGGATCGGACCGCTCGTCGATCCACCACGTTTGACGCAGGCCGTATTCGGCACCGCGCGAGGATATGAATTGCCAAATCCCGCGGGCCTTGGCGCTCGAAATCGCTCGGGGCAGAAACGCACTTTCCGCCTGGGCGAGGAAGATGAGGTCCAGCGGGACTCCTTCTTCCATCAAAATACGTTCCATCATTGGTCGATACAACCCGACACGCTCCAGGCCGACCGCCATCGTGCCGTGACCTCGTCCGTTTTGGTAGTACGACAAGGCGGAGAGAACCCGGCCGTTGAGGTCAATCGGGAGATCGTGCATCGCTGTCCGCAGGTCGTCTTCGACCGCTGCTTTCATCTTAGGATCGATGGGGGCGGGGAAAGTGGCGACCTGGTTCAGGTCGTCGATGGCAGCGTGTTGCCCGTTCTGGTCGGTAAATCCGTCGCCGCTTCGAATTGCCACGATCTCCATCTCGTGAACGCGCGCGACTAAATCGGTGATCTCATGCCGGATGCGATCGTTTCGAGGATAGGATGGCGACGTGTCGAGTAGCGTATCAATGGCGGCATCGAATTCACTTCGGGCCTGCTTGAGAAAGCCGGTGTCGTAGAACCCGGCACCGCGGTCGAAGTGAAGCCGCGCTTCGGCGATCGCCAGGCCCACTCCGTCCGGCACGGGTGGTGGCGCAGGCAGTTGCGACGAAATTGCCGCGGGAAAGACTGCGGCGCCCACGGGCAAGGAAAGCACCGGCCGCGCCGGCAGTACCACCTCTTGAGGTACCTGTATGGGTTTTCGAGCTGCTGGCGCACAACCCGCCAAAAGGGCTGTCGTGGTCAGGATTAGGGTGATCTGTCGAGTCAAAACAACTCCTGGTGGTCGGATTCCGCAGGGTCCGCAGGGTGAAACCGCACCAAGCTTAGGCGAGGGCTGGTGAGTAAGTCAATCAAGATGAGCCGGATGCGAGAAATTAGGATTTTGGGGAACCGCCGGCGACCCCCGGTTGCCGTCTCCTCATCTCACCCGCACCACCGGATGCTTCCCTTCCAGCCGTACCTCGATCGCGCCCAGCAAGTCGGTCCTCAGGGCCGGCAAGCTCGACGGGTGGGGGTGCCCAAACGGATTGTTCGCTCCCACCGAGATCACCCGCACGTCGGACTTCACCCGCATCCGGACCCCCTTGCTCCCATGGTGAGCCACCTTCAGGAGATTCACGAACTCCACGCCGGGAAGCGCCAGTTCCAGATCTCCTGTAAACAGCGCAGTCTGGCGTCCGGCCCGAACCAGCAAAACCACCGAGTCGTTATTCTCCGCGGTCTTCTTTAACCGCCAGTCCGCCGGCGGATGCAGAACGCTGATATCGCCAATCTGCTGTCCCGCTGCGACCCACCGCACCGGCACCTGTCTTTTTCGAGCCGTCTCGAGAAATGCCCGATAGGGCGGAATCATGGGATTCCGTCCCAGCCAGACTTCCCCCACCCGAAAGTTTGCCAATACATCGAAGAGTCCGTCGAGATGATCGTTGTGCGCATGTGTCAACACGACCGCGTCCAACCGCCGGATCCGGCGCGAGAATAGATAAGCGCTCACCACGTTCTCACCGATAGAAAACGTGCTCTCGTCCTGTAAACCCAGGAACCGCCCGGCCGCCACGCCCCCGCCATCGATCAGCATTCGTCGTCCGTCGGGGAACTCAACCAGTGAGGAGTCTCCTTGCCCGACATCCAGGAACGTCACGGTCACGGCTTCCGGCGGTGCCGGCGAAAAGTCCACGGTTACCACGGCAATCTGCACGGCCAGGACCCCCGTCACCCCAGCCACCCCCGCCCAGCGTTTCTTTTGGCGAACCCCAAATACCGCCAATCCCTCTGCCAGACCATAGGCGGTCCACAACCAGACCGGCGCCGATGGCACGCGCAAGCTCGAATACGGCAGGGCGAGGCTCGCGTGCAATATGGCCAGTAACCCATGGATCATCGCGCTCACCAACCATGCCACCGGAGCGGCAACCACGTCCGGCAGGATGATGAGCAGCAATCCCAAGGGCGTGACCGCCGCCGCCACCAATCCCGCGGGCACATTTAGCAGCGGGGACACCGGCGACAACCGATGAAACGACTCCACCATGAAAACGACGAACACCATTTCGACTGCCACGCTGACGATCAGCCCCTCGACCGCTGTCTGGTAAAGACGCCAGGGAATGGTCAGGGCTATGTGCGGAAGGCCGTAGAGTTCGCAAAACATCCGTCGCGCGACGCGCCAGTCCGCCACTTCCGGAGTGAGGAACCCGTCGCGTTCGGCGTTCGCGAAATCGTGAAGTTTGTCGTGAAGGTCGTTCAGCAACCAGCCTGCGGCGGGCATCCCAATTCCGGCGACGGCCGCGACGGCTACAAACGTCATTTGGAAGCTGGGGTCTTCCAGCGCCATGGGATCGATTGTCAACAACGCCAAAGCACTTAGCGCGATCGAGTTCAACGGCGAGTAGTCGCGGTCCAGCAGTTTGCTGGCGATCAGAATGCACACCATCAGGGTGGCGCGAACCACGGGTGGCTGGCCTCCGACTAGCAGGGAATAACCGAAGACCGCCCCGGCGACGACGGCCATCCGTACGCCCCGCCGGCGGAAGAGATATCGGGAAACCACGGCTGCTGCTCCGGCAATCACCGCCAGATTGAATCCGGAAACGACAACCATGTGGTAGAGCCCGCCGGCCTGGAAGGCGCGTTCCACCGGCGTCGTGAGGTCGTGTTTGCGCCCGAGGACCATTCCCATTACGAGGCCGAGGGTGTCGCGGTCGTCCGTGAAAAATCGTGAAAGGCGTCCGTCGATGGCGTCCTGCAGCAAGTCGGCCAGGCGCGCAACGCGCGAGCCCCGCTTCAGGACCGTGATGAGCCGGGGATTGCGAATCGTACCCGTCCAGAAAATGCCCTGGCGTTCGAGATACAGCCGGTAGTCGAACACGCCGGGATCACGGTAGTTTGCGGGCCGCCGCAGCCGAACGACAATCTCGACGTGATCCCCGCTGTGGAGGTCGAGAGCATTAAATAGACCGAGGAGTTCGGGCTGCTCGAGGAACTCGGTGAGACGCGCCCGGCCGTGGAGCTCGCGTCCGTCGATGGATTCGAGGCCGACATCGAGATAGACGCCGACCCCGCGCCAGTCCGGCCGCTGTAGGATTTCGCCGATCACGCGGCTGGCTTCGGTCCCCGGCGGAAGAGGGGGAACCGGACGCTCCACGGAGCGGATCCCCGCGCCGAGAAGGAAGACTGCGATCAACCCGCAGGGCCTTCGCGCAAAGCCAAGCAGGACTGCCAGCGGCAGGCAGAGCCAGACGGATGTCGGATCGAGATGACTGGACGCAAGGATGCCTGCAATTAGGGCGAGTAACGGGAAGAGTAGAGGGATCATGGGGTCCTCGATGAGGACCGCAAAGGGTGACGGGATTATACAACCGGAGGCGCCGCGCCGATACGTCTCTCTCTTCGTCCCCAAAATGAAAAATGAAAATGACAACTGACCATTGAACAATGACAAAGCATTTACTGCCCCGAGGGAACGGGTGCTTTGTCATTTTTCAACGGTCAGTTGTCATTTTTCATTTTGGGGACGAAACACTCCCACCAGTTCGATGTGGTACGTGTTTGGAAATTGATCCACCATCGTCACGCTTTCCAGCTTGTAGCCGCTCGCGATCATTACCGCCGCTTCGCGCGCGAACGTGCTTGGGTTGCACGACACGTAAACAATCCTCGCGGCCCCTAACCCGGCGACAAGTCCTGCGACATCCCGTCCGGCGCCCTCCCGCGGCGGATTCAATACCACCACATCCGGCCTTACGTCCGCCGATTTCCGTAGAATCTTTTCGACCGAACCCTCAAAGAACTTCACATTTGCGACGTTGTTGATCTTCGCATTCAACCCCGCCTGCTCTACGGCTGTTCGACTGGTCTCTACGCCAAGTACTTCTCCCGCCTGTTTCGCCAGCGGTATGGTGAAGAACCCGCTTCCGCAGAAAAGATCCAGCACTCGCTGGGCTCCGGCGGCCGCGGTCACAATCTCCCGCGCGAATGGGGCTAACAGGAATCGATTGGACTGGAAGAAAGCTTCGGGATCCAAATCGAAAACGCAGCCGTCCACATCCAGCCGTGCCGGGCCCTGGCCGACACGGGTCCGTCCGAACGTGGCCAGGACCGGGGGACCCGACACGGCGTGAACCTCGCGTACGCCTCCCATCCCCGGGCGAGCCAGGACTTCGTTCGCTGCCGGGATGAACTCGTTCAACTCGGACGAAAGCGCGCTGCACTCGAGAATCGGCACGATCGTGTGGCTGCGCTCCTTGACGAACCCGACCCGATGACCGTAGACGTGAAACGCTGCGCGAAGACGGTAGTGGGTGTCGGCGCCGGAAACGATGGTTATCGGCGCCTCCCACGCAATGCGGCCCGTTCGCTGAAGCGTTTCGCGAAGGATGGCTTCCTTGATAGCGAGCTGGCGCGAATACCGGATGTGCTGCCAGTGACAGCATCCCGCGGTCTGGTAGTTCGGACAGGTTGGAGTCTGCCGGTCGGGGGAGGGTTCCAGCAGGGAAGCGATGCGCGCGGTCGCATAGTCGGCCTTCCGCTCGACGAGTTCCACCTCGACGACATCGCCCGGCGCGGTGCGCGGGACGAAGACGACCCCCTGCTCTGTGCGTGCGAGGCCCGCCCCACCGTAGACGAGTTTTTCGATCGTGACTTGCATAGTGGCTGTGCCTTGCCGGTGAGAGCGTCCCCTGCTAAGTAGTGGTGTTCGTAATTATGGCGACGCATTCGGGCGGGCGTCCCCTCCTCTTGAGGAGGGGTGGCTGCGCGAAGCGCAGACGGGGTGGTCAGGGTTTGTAACCAAGTTTCGGCATGCCCGACCACCCCGGCCTTCAGCCACCCCTCCTCAAGAGGAGGGGACGCCCGCCCGAATGCGTCACCCTAACTACGAACACCACCCTCCTGACTCAGGGGGTGAATCGCGGCACAAGCTCGTCCCCTACATTAAGTAAAACAAACTCAGCCGCGGTACGTTATACCGCTCCAGTAGCTTCCTCTTCGACAGCTGCTGTTCCAGCATCGTCAATTGCTGCGCGGTCATCGTCGAGCGGAAAGGCGCAAGTTCTCCGTCTACTTCCCGCTTCACTTCAATTAACACACTGTCTTCCGCTGCGACCCGCAGGATCGCGATCAGCTTTTCTTCCAGCGCACTGAGGACCTGCTCGGCATCTCGAAAGTTCCCCGCGTCCACGCCGCGCACAGCCTCCGCCACGGCGGCAATCTTCCCCGCAAACCCCGGGAACGCGCCCCCGACAGCCACTGTCTTCTCCGCCAGGTCCTCCAGATAGTGCCGCGTCTCCTCCCCGGAGATCTCTGGCAATTGCGGCTTCGCCACGTGCGTATTCTTCTGCTCCTCAATCACTTCCTCGACGGCCTTCACGCAGTACGCCAGTGAATTGATTTTCCGCTTCGCATTCGCCTTCGAGAACGCGCGATCGATGCCTTTCAGCACGACGTCGAGCGGCACCCCCTGATCCTTCCAGGTTTCGATGAGCACCCAGTCGAGCGTGCTCAGCAGGGTGAACACGTCACGCTTCGTCTGGTAGAACTGCTCAATCTCAGTGAAGTAGTTGAAGTAGTTCAAGAGGGTCCCCTCCTAAATTAGGAGGGGTGGCCCGAAGGGCCGGGGTGGTCGATCCAGCCCCCGCCGATCACGACGTCGCCCCAATAGAAGACGGCGCCCTGACCGGGTGTCACTGCCCGCTGCGGCTCATCGAATTCCACCAGGACCCGGCTATCTTCAAGAAACACACGCGCCGTCCGCGGTTCGAATCGATTTCGGATCTGCACCTGGCATGCGATGGGCTCCGTCACGCCGGCCACGGCGATCCAATTCACATCGCGAACCGCGAAGCGTCTGCACAGCAGATCGGGATTGCCGCCGATCACGACGCGATTCTTCTCCGGCTCGATCCGGACAACATACTGCGGACGGCCGGCAGCGCCCAGGCCCTTCCGCTGACCGATGGTGTAGTTGTGGATTCCCTCGTGGTTCCCCACAACATCTCCGCCGAGATTCACGATTTCTCCTGTCTCTCTTTCTCCCTGCGTCTCCAGACCTGCGTATTTCTCGACGAACTCCGCATACGAACGTCCTTGAACGAAGCAGATCTCCTGCGACTCCGGCTTGTCGTACGTAGGTAGTCCGGCCAGTCGAGCAATCTCGCGGACCTCGGGTTTCGTTAATTCGCCGAGCGGAAACACGGTCTTCGAAAGCTGTGCCTGAGTGAGGCCGAAGAGGAAGTACGACTGGTCCTTGTTGCGGTCCTTCCCGCGGAGCAGGACCCAGCGTCCCAGCGTCTCGTCATAACGAACGCGCGCATAGTGGCCCGTGGCGACGCGATCCGCCCCGATGCCGGCTGCCCGATCGACCAGATGATTGAATTTCACAAAGTTATTGCAGAGGATGCACGGGCTGGGCGTCTCTCCGCGCATGTATGTCGCGACGAATGGCGCGATGACCGTGCTTTCGAATTGATCCTCGAGGTTGAGGACATAGAACGGAATACCGAGATGAGAGGCCACGCGCCGCGCGTCCCAGATATCGTCGAGGGAGCAGCAGCGTCCGGTGCGGTCCATCTGTTGAAGTTCTGAAGGTTCTTCGCCGCGTAGCGCGCGCCTCTGGTTCCAGAGCTGCATGGAGAGGCCCACGAGCGGCTCACCGGTCTCCCGTAACAGCACCGCTGCGGCGGACGAGTCGACGCCGCCGCTCATGGCAATGGCAATCATGCGAAATCCTTCAGAGCCTTCCGGATCGCTTCGGCGGCGAGGACGGAGCAATGCATTTTGGATTGCGGAAGTCCGCCGAGCGCGTCTGCGATTTCTTCCTTCGTGACGGCGCGAGCACGAGCGAGGTCCATACCAATGATCATTTCGGTGGCGTAGGAACTGGTAGCGATGGCGGCGGAGCAGCCTTGAGTCTTGAAGCGCGCGTCGGTGATGTGGTTGTCGGCAACCTTGAGCCACAGCTTCATAACGTCGCCGCAGACGGGGTTTGCCACCTCCGCGATGGCGTTCGCGTCGGCTAGCTCGCCTGCACAACGAGGGTTCTCGAAGTAGTCGAGGAGTTTGGGTGAGTAAGCCATAGTAATAAGGATACTGGAAACCGGATGCGCCTGCGGCGCGACCTTCTGGCGCGGGTGACCCCTCCTAAACTTAGGAGGGGCTTTGCACAAAAAGTCGATAACGTTATCGAGCGTGCCCTCTCCCACCGGGAGAGGGTGGCCGAAGGCCGGGTGAGGGCCCTCGAACACGCCCTCATCCGGCCCTTCGGGCCACCTTCTCCCGGTGGGAGAAGGCCGCGCGACCACTTGCCGGAGTTCTTGCGCAAAGCCTTTAGGAGGGGACACCCCTCGCCGATAAGCTGTACCGCTCCTCACGCTCGCTTGTAATACGGCGACAGTTCCCTTAGCCGATCCACGATTCCCGGCAGAACCTCCAGCACATAATCCACTTCTTCGGCTGTATTCATTGCATTCAGACTGAATCTCAAACTTCCGTGCGCCTCATCCGGCGTCTTCCCGATCGCAGTCAGTACATGCGATGGCTCCAGAGAACCGCTCGAACAGGCCGACCCCGTTGAGACTGCCACGCCTTTGAGGTCCAGTGAAATCACCAGACCCTCACCCTCGGCGAAGTCCACCATGATGTTCGACGTATTCGGCAGCCGTGACGCAGAGGCCGCATTCACATGGATCGACGGAATCCGAGCCACCAGTCCGTTCTCAAGCCGGTCCCGGAGTTCCCGCATTCGCGCTGTCTCCGCCTCCAATCCCTCGCGCGCGAGCTTCGCGGCAACGCCAAACCCCACAATGCCTGCCACATTTTCCGTCCCCGACCGCCGGTTGCGCTCATGCCCTCCGCCCGTCATCAGCGGCTTCAGGGTCGTCCCTTTGCGCACGTACAGCGCGCCCACGCCTTTCGGCCCGTGAATCTTGTGCGCGGAGATCGAATACAAATCCACCTTCAGTTTTTTCACGTCGACCGGGATTTTCCCCGTGGACTGCACGCCGTCGGAGTGAAAGTAAACGTCCGCTGTTTCGGCGATCGCGCCGATTTCTGCGATCGGCTGAATGCTGCCGATCTCGTTATTTGCGTGCATGATCGTGATCAGCACAGTTTCCGGACGAATCGCGCGCCGCACATCTTCCGGATCGATCACGCCATCGCGCGACACGGAAAGCCATGTCACGTCCCAACCTTGCTTTTCCAGGTCCTTGCACGTGTGCAGTACCGCATGGTGTTCGATCGTCGACGTGATGATGTGGCGGCCCTTGGCCTTTTGCGACTCGGCAATCCCCCGGATCGCCAGGTTATCTGCTTCCGTGCCGCCGCTCACAAAGACGATCTCGGACGATTCGGCATGAATCAGCCGAGCCACCTGCTGCCGCGCATCGTCGAGCAGCGATTTCGCCTGCTGCCCAAACCAGTGGATCGATGACGGATTGCCGTAGTTTTCGCTGAACACGGGGAGCATGGCAGCCGCCACTTCCGGGCGCATCGGCGTGGTTGCATTACTGTCGAGATAGATTCGTTTCATAGTCCGTCTTGGAAGTTAGTAGAAACGCGCGATGCAAATCAATAAAATGCTGTGTCCGGGATTTGAGGGAGGGGCAGGGATGAAGGCTGGTTTAGAAGACGTGATCGCCGGGGAGTCCGGCATTTGTTACATCGACGGAGAAAAGGGCATCCTTGCTTATCGTGGATACGACATCCACGAACTGGCTCCCAACTCGACGTTTGAAGAAACCAGCCATCTACTTTGGTTCGGGCGTTTACCCAACGTTGCCGAACTTAAGGACACTTCCGACAAGATGGCCGCGAGCCGGGCACTGCCCCCTGAGGTCATTGCCTTGATGAAGGCCCTCCCGAAAGACGCGGCCCCCATGGACGTGTTGCGGACAGCCATCTCGGCATGCTCGATGTACGACTCCGAGGCGAAAGACATGTCGCCTGAAGCGAACCTTCGCAAGGCCATTCGCTTGAATGCGCGCTGCGCGACGATCGTCACCGCATTCCACAGCATCCGTAATGGCAACGAGCCGCTCGCGCCGCGCAGCGACCTGACGCATGCCGGCAACTTCTACTACATGCTGACGGGAAATGAACCAAACTCCACCATCGTCAAGGCTCTGGATGTAGCGCTCATCCTGCACGCCGATCACGAACTCAATGCTTCGACCTTTGCTGCGCGCGTTACGGCCGCGACGCTGTCCGATATCTATTCGGCAGTGACGTCCGCAACCGGCGCTCTCAAGGGACCGCTGCACGGCGGCGCGAATGAAGAAGTGATGCGCATGCTGCTCAAAATCGGCGAGCCATCGAACGTTGACGCTTTCGTTCACGACCTCTTCGCCCAGAAGAAAAAAATTGCCGGCTTCGGTCATCGCGTTTACCACACCGAAGACCCTCGCGCCACGCATCTTCGACGCATGTCCAAGGAAGCCTGCGAACGCGCGGGACAGGGCAAGTGGTTCGAGATGTCCGAGCGTATCGAGGAAATCGTCAAAAAGGAGAAGAAGATCAATCCCAACGTGGACTTCTACTCTGCAAGCACCTATTACGTTATCGGGATGCCCATTGATCTATTCACGCCGTTCTTTGCCGTGAGCCGTATGTCCGGATGGACAGCGCACATCCTCGAGCAATATGCGAATAACCGCCTGATTCGCCCGCGCGCGGAATACATCGGCCCGGCCCCGGACTTGAAGTGGACGCCGGTGGCGCAGAGGTAGGAGCACCTGCTTGGAGGTTTGAGGGGCTTCCCAAATGAAAAATGACAATTGAACATTGAACAATGAAAAAGCATTTGTTCTATCTGACTCAGAGGGAAGGGTGCTTTGCCATTGTTCAATGTTCAATTGTCATTTTTCATTTGGGGAGACTCCTTGAGAGCTAATGACGAACCCTCTCATCGTCGATTGGGAGCTGCAGCTCAACACCAGGCCGCGCAAGATCATCGCGATCATCCTGATCCTCGCCACTTCCGGCACCCTCATCTATCGGACGTGGTGGCTGTTCCTCGCCGCATGGACGACCCGGGAATTCCAGCCTAACCCCGCCATCTACGAGCGCGCAGTCCGCTACGACCCCAAAAACGCCGACTACCATTTCCTGCTCGCACAGATCTACAACTCATCCACCGAGTTCCTGAATCTTGACCGTGCCGGCCAGGAGTTCAAGGAAGCTGTTCGTCTCAACCCGAACCGCTCTGCGCATTGGCAGGAGCTTGCAAAATGGTACGAGCAGGAAATGCAGATCGACGCGGCGCGTGATGCCGTCCACCACGCCATCGAAACCGATCCCAATTATGCCAAGACCCACTGGTTCGCCGCGAACCTGTATCTTCGCATCCAGGACATGAAGGAAGCCGACTTCGAGATGCGACGCGCCGCCGATCTCGACGCGCCAGGCTACCTCAACCAGGTACTCGACCTGGTGTGGCGCTTTTACGAAGGCGATGCGGACCGCATCGTCTCCACGCACGTGCCCGACACCAAGGATGCGAATCTCATCGCGCTGAACTACTTCGTTTCGAAGATGAGCGAACACGGCGCCGCCCTGGCCTGGGCGCGCCTCAAGACTTTCGAGACGGTAGTGATCCAGCGTTTCCCCTATATCAACTACCTGGTCAGTCTCGGGAAGGCGCACGAAGCCCAGCAGGTCTTTGCTTTTCCCAAGGCCCCGGTTCCGTTTTACAACGGTAGTTTTGAAACCGAACCGCTCCAGGGAGGGTTTGACTGGAGCATCGGGTCCAATGACGACGCCGAGGCCCGCCGCGACACCACCGTCGCCAAGGACGGGGTCGCGAGTTTCCTGGTCTCTTTCAGCGGGAAGCAGAACATCGACTACCTGGGCGTGTCGCACTCCCTCGTTGTGGAAAAAGGGAAACGGTACAACGTCACGTTCTGGATGAAGACCGAAGACATCACCACGAACGAAGGTATGTTTGTCGAGGTGGACGGTCAGGCGTCCCAGAAACAGATCGGGACAACGTACTGGCAGCAATTCCGGATTCCTTTTACGGCGAGCGCGGATCTGGTCACCCTGCGCCTGCGTCGCGTGCCGACAAACAAGTTCGACAACCTGCTCCAGGGGAAGGTGTGGCTGGACGCCTTCGATTTGATACAGTAGAAGGGGAAGTTAGCCACGGATTACACGGACAACGCACGGAAAAAACTTCCTAGTGAGCCGTGTCCGTGTAATCCGTGGCTAACTTCTCCTTGTCCTCAGTGTACATATGCTGTAGCAGTCCGTTATGGCTGCAGTTGAAACCGAGTGCGTGGAGCCGCACTACTCAAATGATTGATATCCATTCCCATATTCTGCCCGAAGTCGATGATGGTGCCCGGACCCTCGGTGAGGCTCTCGAAATGGCGCGCGTCGCCGCCGCAGACGGCATCCAGCAGATGTGCTGCACGCCGCACATGTTCAACGGAATCTCTGACAACCCGCAACCGGCCGAAATCCGCGACCGGGTCGGCGCTTTTCAGGAAGCAATCGGTGCCGAGGGACTGCGGGTGCTTCCCGGCAACGAGGTCCACGTATCGCACGAGATCGTTGAGCAGGCACGGACGAACCGTGTGATGAAGCTCAATGGCCAGAACTACATGCTCGTGGAGTTTCCGGCCATGACGGTCCCCATTGGCGCCGAAGAACTCTTCTACCGGTTGCAGCTTCACGGCGTTCGGCCAATCCTTGTGCACCCGGAACGGAACTCACAGCTTCAGGCTCGGCCCTCGCAAGTAGCCAGTTTTGTGGAGCGTGGCGTGTATATCCAGGTTACTGCGATGAGTGTGACCGGCGAGTTCGGTCCGGCGGCGAAGAATTGCGCGGAGAGCCTATTGCGGCACAACTGCGTGCACTTCCTCGCGACCGATGCCCATCGCGCGGAACGGCGTCCGCCCATCCTGAGCCGCGGGAGAGATGCGGCGGCGGCCGTTATCGGGCGGGAGAATGCGCTGAAACTGGTTTGGGATAATCCGCTGGCGGTTGTGACCGGCGGCGTGATTCACGCGGAGGGACCGCTGCCTTACGGCGGGCCACAAGAAAAGAAACCGTCGTTCTTCGGCAAGCTGTTCGGCCGGTAAAGCGGCAAACTCCTTTCTGCCCTCGATCGGACCTGACCCTTTCACCCCATTGTTAATGGCTCGGGCGGTGCCCTACCCCGGAAGGGGTGCGAGGACCACATAGTCATGGAAGGTGAAATGCGGATATTGCCTTTTAGCCGGGATAAGTGCCCACGCAACGGTCCGGGATGGAAGAAATGTTTGAAATTTGAACAGTTCGCCGAAAGGATTTCCCATGTCCAGAGAGCACCTTGCGACCTACCTGAATGACCATCTGTCGGGATCGGTAACTGCGATCGAGATACTGGATCGGCTGGCGGAAGAAGCGTCGGATCTCAATCCATTCGTGGCGCGGCTCAAGAAAGACATTGAGGCAGATCAGCAACAGCTCGTAGATCTGATGGCCAAACTCAAGGTTCCGCAAAGCCGGCTCCGCAAAGCCGGCGGGTGGCTGGCAGAGCAAGTTGCCGAAGCCAAACTGGAGGTGGACGACCAGTCGGGCGGACTCCTTCGCCGCCTGGAACGCCTGGAGGCTGTGGTGCTTGGGATCGAAGGAAAGTTCGTGCTGTGGCAGGCGCTCGAGGCAGCTTCTTTCGAGGATGCCCGGCTTCAGGGTCTGGACTACGGGCTACTCGCCGACCGCGCACGGGATCAACGTGAACGGGTGGAGACATTCCGGATTGAAGCTGCAAGATCGGCATTAAGTTTGGCCGCCTAGACACCCGAACCAGCTCCCCTCAGAGTGGGGCGACATGAAGAGAGCAACAGCGGTAACGCTTATCAAACAAACGCTGTCGAACTGGAGTAAAGACAAGGCGCCCAGATTGGGCGCTGCCCTGGCTTATTACGCGCTCTTCTCGATTCCGCCGCTGATCGTGCTCGTCGCTACATCGACCGGTCTGTTCTATAAAGGCGACGTCACGGGAGCCATTCTCTTACAGCTCAGCACCTTAATGGGCCAGGACACCGCCCGGACAGTTATTGAGCTGAGCCAGGTGCGGCACAGCGGCGAGGGGGCTCTTGCGGGATCTCTGGGAGTTTTTCTGCTCCTGTTCGGTGCGACGTGTGTGTTCGGCGAACTGCAGGATGCGATGAATACGATTTGGGAGGTCCAGCCCAAGCCCGGCAGAGGCATCACAGGCATTCTCAAGGACCGGTTCCTGTCTTTCACGATGATCCTCGGGATTGCTTTCCTGTTGCTCGTTTCAATGATTCTCACGACATTGGTCGAAATCGCGGGTAGTGCGCTGGCGGCGTCGATACCAGGAGGAAAGGCAATTGGACACTCGTTGGAAGCAGCCGCGTCTTTCGCGGTTGTGACGGTTCTCTTTGCCATGATGTTCAAGATCCTCCCCGATGTGAAGATCGCCTGGAGCGATGTCTGGATCGGAGCGGCAGCGACTTCCGCGCTGTTTACCATTGGAAAACTGGGGATCGGTCTCTATCTCGCAAAGGGCGGAATCGCGTCGGCATACGGCGCCGCCGGATCGGTCGTGATCCTGGTGGCGTGGGTGTATTACTCCGCCCAGATCCTTTTTCTTGGAGCGGAGTTTACGAAGGTCTATGCCCTCGCGCAGGGGTCTCGCTTCGTTGAAGTGGCCGAGAATGCTGAGCCGGTGACGGCGGAACAGCGTGCAAACCAGGGTCTCAAGCCGAAGCAGGGGAACCCGCCCATCCGCAGGGCGGGATAAAGGGCAATCCGTGCCAACAATTTTGGTGAAATCTCTCCCCAAAATGTGAGACGATTTTTGCGATTCCCAAACCCTTTTTGAGAGGAATTCCCGACGAGTGCAAGCTGTCTCCTGTAGCTACCCTAAGGTGATTATTAGCCCCGCCTCAGGTGAAACCCTAATACCGTTCCGGATGCCTAAGCAATAGCCTGCTGCCACGATGATGGTTCGCAGTCTGATCACCCTGCTTATTCTGTGTGTAATCTCGTTGCCGATGCCGGTGGCTGGGGAGAGCAGCGCTGTGGCTGCGAGTCCGGAGATGGTGCGAAACAATGCGGCGCTCGCCCTGATCCCATTTCAGTGGCACGTCCTGGACTATCAGATTGTTTTCATGGATTCGCAAGAGGGATACCGGGCGATGACGTATCCGAAGCAGCATCGCATCGAGATTTACGTCCGCCCGGGCGACGATTCGGGACGGCTTGCTCACGACATTGCCCACGAGCTTGGTCACGCGGTCGACGTGACCTACAACACTCCCGAGATGCGCAGAAAATGGATGGAACTGCGCGGCATCGACCCCGCCACATCATGGTTCGCCTGCAACAAGTGTTCGGATTTCAGTTCGCCGGCTGGCGACTTTGCTGAAACTTTTGCGCTGCTTCAGGTTGGCCCCGACTATTTCTCCGGCCGTATCGCACCGCGCCCGACGGCCCAGGACATCCCGCACCTTATCTCCTTTTTTTCGTTCCTTCCCGAGGACGCTTTCGCCGCCTCAAAGACCGGCATCTGAGTCCCGCGCCCAACGGCAGCCGCAGTTAGCAGGCTGAATCCTTCTAATTCATTGGTTCCATCTGGGTTTCCCGTATGTTTGCGTGGCATACCCCACGATGACGCCGACAAGACTGCCGGGTAGCATGATCTGCCAATAGTAATGCGTGCCGTCCGGCTGGGGCATGGCGGCCACCAGAAAAGCCAGGAACGCGCCAATCGCGAGACCGAAGAGAATCCCCAGGGGCAGCGACTTCACGCGCTGGGAGAAGAATCCGATCGCCACACCGGCGATGACTCCCTTGAACGTCGAGCCGATCACGATGCCCACGATTGCCGGTGCCACTTCGGGCGCCGACAAGAGTGCGGACAAACCGTCGAAGATGCCCAGCACACCGCCGAGCAAGAGTCCGAGTACAGGTTTCTTCATCTTTCCTCCTGTCCTCCTATTAAACGTCTGCCGGAGTTCCTTTAATTTTCAGCGCGCCACAAGCAGAAGGATGACGCGCACCGCAAGGTACGTCGCGATCAGAATGACGAAGGTGCGGTGACGCGCGACAAGTCTACTCGCGGTTTCCCAAAACCTTTCTGGAAATGCCGTTACACGCTCGCCGCCGAGAAAGCGGTTCACGTCCCGGGCCAGTTCCGAAACATTTGGATAGCGGTCGGAGGGGGAAACGGAAGTGGCCTTGCTGGAAATGGCACGAAGTGAATTCGAGGCGCCAGGGATCAGCAGGGAATGTAGAAGGATCCCGAGACCATAGACGTCTGTTCGCTCGGTGATCGCATCGATACGGCCATGTTCCTGCTCCGGGGCCATATGACCCGGAGTACCCATAATCACGCCCGCGAGAGTTTCCGGGTCTTCTGTCTTCGCGAGTCCCCAGTCGATGACAAGCACTTCGCCGAAGTCTCCGATCATGACGTTGGATGGTTTCAGGTCGCGATGGATCACACCTTGAGAGTGCGCAAATGCGACGGCATCGCAAACCTTGAGAAACACCCGCAAACGCTCCGGTAGCAGAGGCGTTTTTTCAATAAAGCTATCCAGGCGGAGACCGTGTACGAGTTTCATGGCGTAGTAGATGCGACCGTCAGGCAGAAAACCCATGTCGTGAACGGGCAGGATTCCTGGATGCTCCAGGCGGGCAATGATGCGGGCTTCGGCCAACATGCGTTGCTGGACGTGGGGGTCGACAACAGGAGCATGGATCACTTTCACGGCAACTTTTCGATCGAGATCCTTGTCGCGCGCCACATATACGGACGCCATGCCGCCCTGGCCTGCTCGTTCGATAATCTCGTACTTTGTCCCCGTGAAATCCGGCCGGTCCGCCACGTCGCGCAGGCGCGCAACAGCAGCGTCGGAGAGCCAGGTCATCGCAACTCGATTCCGAGGATTCGCCGGGCCTCGCTGCGGAATTCCTCATCGCTGCCGGTAAGGCGCTCGAGCCGATCCAGAACATGACGGCGAAACTCGGATCGGGCAAACGAGAGATAATTGGTCACCTGCGTCACGGGAATCTCGAACTCGGCTGCGAGTTGGCCGTATGTTGGCCGGCCCTCCGCCGGTGGATCCACATCGTACTTTTCGAATAACGCGAAGTGCGTCGCTTTGCCGGCGGTTTCACATTGCTCCCGGAGATCATCCAGTGCGATCGCGAAAAGGCTTCGAACCCATTCGCGCTCGAAGAATTCTTCCGGACCGGCGTCCGTCGAGAGAGGAGTCACGGTCAACTCTCTTTCCGCAGTTTCAAAATCCAGCGACAGGATTTCCGTTTCCCCGCCCCGCTTGATGCGCGTTGATGCCTTGCGCGCATTCATGACCACTCCATCCACGCAGATGCGGAGATAGGTCCGGAATTTACCTTTGCCGGGGTCGTAGGAATCGAAGAACGACTTCTCGAAGGCGGCGGTAAAGAATTCCTGAGTGAGATCCTTTGCGCCTTCGTTCGAAGCCGACCACTTGATGCGGATGTATTTGTAGACAGGTTTCCAGTAGACGGCGATCAACGCATTGAAACCCAGGTCGCGGATCGCCGCATTCTCGTTTTTTGCGGCAAGCAGGATGGAGTGCCGCGTTTGCGGCATGCTCATTTTAGTCCCGCAATCACTTTCACTATTCGCTCCGCGGCATGACCATCCCACAGTTCGGGCGGTCCTGCCGGTTTCCAATCGCCGCTCGTCACGCGGCGGTAGGCCTCCAGGATTCGGTCTCGATCGGGCCCAACGAGGATATTCGTTCCGTGCGTGAGAGTCACAGGCCGCTCCGTGTTGTGCCGCAGCGTGAGGCAGGGCACACGCAGGATGGTGGTCTCTTCCTGAAGGCCGCCGGAATCCGTTAGCACGATGCGCGCATTCGTCATCAGATTAAGGAACTCCAGGTAGCCGTACGGATCCGTGATCTTTACTTTTCCGGAATCGAGTCCAAACTCTTCGATTTTCTTCCGTGATCGCGGATGAATCGGAAAGACCACGGGTAGCGTCTCTGCAATCACCCGCAGTGCTTCGAGAATTCCTGCAAACACGACTGGATCGTCCACATTCGACGGACGATGGAGGGTGACCAGTGCATAGCCCTCGCGCTTCACGCCGAGTGGCGGCAACAGGTCAAGCCGGGCGGCCTTCTCGCGATGTTTGAGCAGCGTGTCGATCATGACGTTTCCGACGAAGTGGATCTTCTCCCTGGGCACGCCCTCGCGCTGCAGATTTTCGTCTGCATCGCGGCTGGTCGTAAAGAGCAGGTCGGCAAGAGCGTCGGTGACCAGTCGATTGACCTCCTCCGGCATCGTGCGATCGCCGCTGCGCAGGCCTGCTTCGACGTGCGCCACAGGAACGAGTAGCTTCGCGCCGACCAACGTACAGGCCATCGTGGAATTCACGTCGCCAACCACGAGGATCAGGTCGGGCTTTTCCTCCAAACAGACCTTTTCGAACGCGATCATCACGCGCGCGGTTTGCTCGGCGTGACTGCCGGAGCCCACGCCAAGGTGGACATCCGGCTTTGGTATTCCGAGGTCGTCGAAGAAAACATCCGACATTCCGGCGTCGTAGTGCTGCCCCGTGTGGATCAGAAGAGGGCGAATTCCGGCAGACCCCTTCATCGCTTCGACAATCGGTGCGATCTTCATGAAGTTGGGCCGCGCGCCCACGACGTTCAAGACTTTCATGGTAATATCCAATACCATGAAAACGGCCCTCGCTATGTTGCTTTTGGCCCAGTTGGTCGCGCCCACCGGTGCGCTCCCGACGGTGATGTCGGCAAAGTTTTCCAGTCCGGCGCCAATCAAAGCGGGACGCAAAGCCGACGTGACGGTGTCGTTTAACGTTATTAATGGTTATAAGATCAATCGTGAGCCCAGTGTCTCGCTGGCGGTCACTCCCATCGCCGGCGTGACGGTGGAGAAAAAGTCTGTTGAGGCGTCGGCTGTGGACCCCAAGTCGAAGGATGAATACTACGTGGATTTGCCGACGTTGAAGATCGGGGTTACGGCTGCCAGAGCGGGTAAGTACGAGCTTCCCGGAAAGCTCACGTACTTTTTCTGCTCTAAAAAGGATGGGTTCTGTTCCAAGCAGACCGTGGACATAAAGATCCCTCTGCAAGTGGAGTGAACAGCCGACCGTCACTCCGGGAGACGACCGCCGAGGGATTCCGCGCCGCCGTACTGTCAACCGCGAACCAGCTGACGATCCTGCGGATTATTTTCATTCCTGTTTTCATTTTTTTCCTGACCGACGGCAGCAATGGCATGGCCTTTGCCATCTTCGTCGCAGCCGGGGTGACCGATATTTTCGATGGGATCATCGCACGACGTTTCCGCCAGAAAACATCGGTGGGGACGGTGCTCGATCCGCTCGCAGACAAATTGCTGATGGTCACGTCCATCGTGATCCTGTCCCTGCCGCAGATGGGACTTCCCAATATGCTGCCTCGATGGTTGACGATCCTGCTCATCTCACGCGATGTGCTGATGATGTTCGTCGCCTTGGTGATCGTGCTGATGGTCGGATAGCGTTTCTTCAAACCATCGCTCTACGGGAAAGCGAATACAGTGCTGCAAGTGACGACTGTCCTTGCGGTGCTCTATTGCAACTGGCGGCAATGGGTAGTGCCGGAGCTTCGCGTGTTGTATTACATCACCGGCGCGATGACGGCGTTTTCGGGGCTGCATTATCTGGTGACCGGCAGGGACCGGGTTGAATTGAGTGACTAAGAAACCGTTCTCATCATCCGCATATGTCCGCAAGGGCAACGACCAGGACCTGCAGAAGGCGGTTCACGAGTATCGTTTCGCTCCACGTCATCGCGGTGCAGAGAGCCAGAAACTCCGCGTTCTGTCGGTGGACCCCGGTTCGCTCGCGGCGCGCATCGGTCTCCAACCCAACGATGAGATTCACGAGCTCAACGGCAAGCCTCTTCTCGATCCCGTAGATTTCCAATTCCAGGCCGCCATGGTGGGCCGCCGGATGTCCCTCAAGACACAACGTGGCGTTCTTACTTTTGTCCGGCGCGAATGGGAAGCCTTCGGTCTCGAGTTCGAAGCCATCGAGCCACTGACCTGCGAGAACAACTGCGTTTTCTGCTTCGTCCACCAGAATCCTGCGCGCGTGCGTCCCTCGCTTCATATCAAGGATGAGGACTACCGGCTCTCCTTTCTCTTCGGGAATTACCTTACCCTCGCCAATGTGGATGAAGCCGAGCTGCAGCGTATTATCGATCAGCGACTTTCACCGCTGTATATCTCTGTCCACGCCACGGAACCGGCTCTTCGCGCGCGCATGCTTGGCAATGAGGCCTATGACGGGTTCTTCGAAAAAATGGAGCGGCTGGTGGCTGCGGGGATCACGCTTCACGGTCAGGTGGTGCTGTGCCCGGGCTTGAACGACGCCGCGAATCTGGATCGCACGGTCGCCGATATGGTGAAGCTGCATCCGGGCGTCGGCTCGCTCGCGGTAGTGCCCGTTGGATTGACGAATCATCGAAAGAACCTGCCCTCATTGAAGCCCTTCACCCCGGAGATTGCGCGCGATACGATCGCGCATGTGTCGCGAATTCAGCGGGAGCTCAAGAAGAAGCTGGGCACGCCGTTTGTGTTTCTCGGCGATGAGATTTACATCATGGCGGGCAAGACACTGCCGCCGATAAGCCATTACCGGGATTTTCCGCAGATTGAGAATGGCGTCGGAATGGTGCGGACATTCCTGAAGCAGTTCGAGGCGGCAATTCGAAAGAAAGTGGAGCCGGGGCCCGTGAAGGGAACGGTCTGTACCGGGAAAGTTTTCTATCCTTACTTAAAGGAATCCGTCGATCGTCTCGCGATGGACTTGGAGGTCGTTGCCGTAGAGAGCCGGTTTTGGGGACCCGGAATTGGAGTCGCGGGATTGCTGACAGGCTCGGACTTTGTCTCGGCGCTAAAAGGGAAGGTGCATGGAGATTTTGTCGTGCTGCCGTCCGAATGCATGATCGGCGACGAGTATCTGTTCCTGGATGATCTGACGATCAAGGATGTCGAGAGGGAGCTGGGTGTGGAAGTGATCCCGTCGGGATATACGGCGGGAGACTTTGTAGACCGGATGCGCGCTGTGGCGAGGTCGTAGTTTACCGGCGAGGCTGTCCCCTCCTAAGTTAGGAGGGGTGGCTGCGGCATCAAGAAAATTTCGCGCTAGCTCCTCAGCGCCGCAGACGGGGTGGTTCCAAAGCGACCACTTTTCAAAAATGCATTCCGAAGCGTTTCGGCTTGGGAACCACCCCGTCTGCTCCGTCAAAGGATCTTCGGATATTTCTTGATGTCGCAGCCACCCCTCCTGACTCAGGAGGGGACACCCGCACGAACACATCATCGTCCGCCCTTACTTCACTCTCTCAATCGTAATCTTATGGATCACCACAGGCTTTAGCGGACGATCGCCGGGCGCCGTTGGCGTCTTTCCAATCTTCTGCACGACATCCACGCCTTCGGTCACCTGTCCAAACACCACATACGGCGGTTGCTGACCATCGAGAAACGGTGTTGCCGTCACGGTGATGTAGAACTGGCTGCCGGCGGAGTTTGGCGCCTGCGTACGCGCCATCGCGAGAACGCCGGCTTTGTCGTGTTTCAGTTTGTTGAATTCGTCCTTGATCGTGTGACCGGGTCCGCCCATGCCGGTACCCTGGGGACAGCCGCCTTGAATCATGAAACCGTCGATGACGCGATGAAACGTCAGGCCATCGTAATAAGGCTTCTTTTGCTTTGCGCCGGTTTTCGGGTCCTTCCATTCCACCGTGCCCTCGGCAAGACCGGCGAAGTTTGCAACGGTGATCGGTGCTTCCGCCTCGTTCAGTTCGGCGGAGAAGTTCCCAAGGCTTGTTTCAAAGTGTGCGTATAGTCCGGGTTTCACGTATTACTTCACTCTCTCGATTGTGATTTTGTTGATAACGACCGGGGTGACAGGTTTGTCGCTTGGGTCTGTCGGAACTTCTCCGATCTTCTTCACGACGTCGAGTCCTTCAATAACCTGGCCGAAGACGACGTACGGGGGATGCTGTCCGTCAAGAAACCCCGGGGCTCCCAGAGTGACGTAGAACTGACTTCCGGCAGAGTCGGGCGCACCTGTGCGTGCCATGGCCAGCGTGCCGGGCTTGTCGTGCTTCAGATTGTTGTATTCATCCTTGATCGTGAATCCGGGCCCGCCTGTGCCGTTGCCAAGCGGATCGCCACCCTGAATCATGAACCCGTCAGGCGGCATTTTTCGACTGCCGATGACCCGGTGGAACGTCAACCCATCGTAGTAGGGTTTCTTTTGCTTCGTTCCATTCTTCGGGTCCGTCCATTCTTTCGTCCCGCTCGCCAGTCCCACAAAGCTTTCGACCGTGCCGGGCGCTTCCTTCTCGTTGAGTTCCGCCGTGAACTTGCCCATGTTGGTTTGGAAATGGGCGAGTAATCGGCCGCCCTTGTTCGCTGGCGGCGGGGCCGGTTTGTCGGCGGGTTTCGCATCGGCAGGTTTGGCGGTATCCGGCGCCTTTGCCGGCTCTGCGGGTTTGGGTTCTGCGGGAGGCGGAGTCGCTTCCGCAGCTTTTGCCGGCTCTGTTGCGGGCGTCGCGGGTTTCGTGTCGGGCGGTGAATCCGTCTTACTCGTGCACGCTGTCAGGCCAGCCAACAGCGCAATTGCGATCAGCTTTTTCATGCGATACGGCTCCTTGTGATGAACGGGGAAGATAGCACAGTAAAGTATACTTGCCTGTCATGTATTCACACCTGTTGTACACAGCGACCGACTTCATCGCAACGATAACGTTGAACCGTCCGCAGGTTCGAAATGCTCTCAACATTGCGACGGTCACGGAACTCGGCGCGGCTTTCGAACAGGTGAAGAACGACGAGACGATTCGCGTCGTGGTGCTGACCGGCGCGGGCGACAAAGCTTTCGCAGCGGGCGCCGATATTTCCGAGATCTCGGGGCTCTCGGCGGAGGAGGGCGAAGAGTTTTCGCGTCGCGGCCAGAAGGTCTTCGATGCGATGGAGTCTCTGGGTAGGCCGACCATTGCTGCGATCAACGGATACGCGCTCGGCGGCGGGTGCGAGCTTGCGATGGCGTGCACGATGCGTGTAGCGTCGGAGACTGCGGTGTTCGGGCAGCCTGAAGTGAAACTGGGATTGATTCCCGGATATGGCGGCACGCAACGCCTTCCGCGGCTGGTCGGAAAGAGTCAGGCATTGCACCTGTTGCTGACCGGCGAGTCGATATCCGCTGCGGAAGCCCTGAGAATTGGTCTGGTAGATCGCGTCGTACCGGCCGACGAGTTGGCGGCGACCGTCGGCGAACTGGCGAGGAGGATTGTGGCGAATGCGCCTCTTGCCGTGAGGTATTGCATCGAAGCTGTCCATCGCGGCGAACTGCTGACAGAAGCGATCCTGTTTGGAAAGAGCTGCGGGACGGAAGATATGAAGGAAGGAACCAGGGCGTTTCTGGAAAAGAGACCGCCGAGGTTTGTGGGGAGATGAACCGTTTGACCCACCACAGCGAGGGGAATTCTTAAATGAAAAATGACAATTGAACATTGAACAATGAACAAGCATTCCTCCCCGGGAACCTTGGCAGAGAATGCTTTGCCATTGTTCAATGTTCAATTGTCATTTTTCATTTGAGAATTCCCTGTGGAGTGATGGGGCAGGGTCCAACACTATGGCTGACTTAAACATTGCGATCATTGCAAGCCGGTTTAATCCGGAAATCACCGATCGGCTGCTCGCCGGCGCGCAGGAAGCCCTGCGCGGCGTTGCGGAGGTGACGGTGATTCACGTTCCGGGTGCGTTCGAGATTCCTCTCGCCGCGAAACAGGCTGCTTTATCGCGCCGCTTCGATGGCATTGTCACGATTGGGTGCGTTATCCGGGGCGAGACCGCGCACTTCGAATACATCAGCAATGCGGCGACCATCGGCATCAGCCAGGTCGGACTCGATACCGGCGTTCCCGTCACATTTGGCGTTCTCACTGCCGACACTGACGAGCAGGCTCTCGCTCGCTCTGTTCCCGGTCCGGAGAACAAAGGATTCCACGCCGCGCAGTCCGCGGTCGAGATGGTGCATGTTCTTCGCGGGTTGAAGTAACTATGGGATCACGACGCAAAGCCAGGGAATGCGCCCTTCAGATGCTGTTTCAGTGGGACATCACCCACGACCTGATCGAGCAAATTGCCGTTACCTTCTGGGACGGCCATGACGGGAATGCCGGACAGGAGGAAGCGGAAGAAACGCGCACGTTTGCGGAAGCTCTTGCCTCAGGTACCGTCGCCCACGTCGAGAGAATTGACGCACTGATCGCGCGTCATGCCGAGAACTGGCGTCTCGACCGGATGGCTGTCGTCGATCGCAATCTTCTGCGCCTGGCCACGTACGAATTTTTGCACGACACCGAAACGCCCAAAACGGTTGTCATTAATGAAGCGATTGAAATCGCGCGCCGATTCAGCGCGCAGGAATCGCCTCAATTCATTAACGGAATTCTGGACAGTATTCGAAAAGAAGTGGAAAAACTCTGAATGATTGAACCTCTGGAACCTGTACGAGTAGAGAAACTGAAGGCGATTGAAGCCCTCGGATACGACCTTTATCCCACTGAATATCGATACACCCAAACCACGGCACAGATCGTGGACGCTTTTTCCGCGAAGTCCCACGAAGATCTGGAGCAGTCGCCGGTGACGGTCCGCGTCGCGGGACGGATGCTTGCGAATCGTTCGTTTGGCAAGGCCGGCTTCCTCTCTTTGTCCGATAGCGGTGCGAAGCTTCAGGTCTATGCGAAGAAGGATCAGCTGCCTGAGCGCGATTTTCAGTTGTACCTGTTGCTCGATATCGGAGACTTTGTCGGCGTCGAGGGAACGTTATTCCGGACGCGGACGGGTGAACTCACCGTACTCGCGAAGGAGATTACCTTCCTCGTGAAGAGTCTGCTGCCCCTGCCTGAGAAGTGGCATGGATTGACCGACGTCGAGATTCGCTACCGCAGGCGTTATGTGGATCTGGTCGTGAATCCGGAAGTACGCGATGTTTTCGTGAAGCGCAGTTTGATCATCCGGGAGTTGAGAGGATACCTCGACGAACACGGCTATTTCGAAGTGGAAACCCCGATCTTGCATTCCATTGCCGGGGGCGCCCTGGCGAAGCCCTTCAAAACGCATCACAACGCTCTCGACATGCCGCTGTTCCTGCGGATTGCCCCGGAGCTGTATTTGAAGCGGTTGATCGTCGGGGGAATGAATCGGGTCTACGATCTGAACCGGAACTTCCGGAACGAAGGAATCTCCTTCAAGCACAATCCCGAATACACCATGCTGGAGTTCTATCAGGCGTACAGCAACTATTACGACCTGATGGACCTGACCGAAGAACTGCTCAAGCGTGTGGTCGATCGGGTGTGCGGAACGCGCAAGGTGACGTTTGGGACGCACACGATTGACTTCGACCAGTGGACGCGGATCACGATGGCGGAGGCGATCGTGAAGTATTCGGATGACAGGGTCGCCGTCGAGGATTTGAAGAGCCGCGATTTTGTCGAGCGCATGCTGAAGACGCTGCATGCGGAGTTCAATCCGAAGATGCCGCTGGGGAATTTAATCGGCGCCTTGTTCGAGACCGTGGCGGAGAAGCACCTGATACAGCCTACGATTGTTTACGAGCATCCCGTCGAGTTGTCGCCGCTGGCGAAGAAGAAGAAAGGCGATCCGTCGATTGTCGAGAGGTTTGAGTTGTTTATCGCGGGAATGGAACTCGCAAACGCTTACTCGGAGTTGAACGATCCTGTGGATCAGCGCGAGCGATTCGAGTCGCAGATTGGCGCGCGGGAGCTGGGAGATGAGGAAGCGCACCTCATGGATGAGGATTACGTGCGTGCCTTGAGCTATGGAATGCCGCCGACCGCGGGTGAAGGGATTGGCGTGGACCGGCTGACGATGATCCTGACAGATTCGAAATCGATTCGGGATGTGATCCTGTTCCCGGCGATGCGGCCGGAGTAGAGGACTCGAACTAGATGAGGATGCAATGACGTATTCGAGCGGGTGTCCCCTCCTCTTGAGGAGGGGTGGCCGAAGGCCGGGGTGGTCAGGCGTGACTAAGCCTGGTTCCATCTCTGACCACCCGTCTGCTCCCGTTGGTCGCAGCCACCCCTCCTCAAGAGGAGGGGACACGTGCTCGACGACGGGGCGGTGGGTCCTGGAGACTCTTACTCCCCATGACCTTTGAACTCCTCGTCGCGACCCGTTACCTTCGCGCCAAGCGCAAGCAGGCGATGATTTCCGTCATCACGGTCATTGCGATTCTTGGAGTCTCGGCCGGGGTTGCTGCGCTCGTCGTCGCGATGGCTGTGAGCGAAGGCCAGCGGCAGGACATTCGCGACCGGCTGCTCGGCGCGCAGGCCCACCTCACGATTTACCCCGCCGGGAGGGAAGGCATTCCCAACTACGTCGCGGTCGCGAAGCAAATCGAGGGCGTCAAGGACGTTGTCGGCGCGGCGCCGCACGCCGAGCAAGGTATGGCGATCTCATCCTCATCCGCGCTGACCCCAGTTCGCACCACCGGCATTATTCCGGAAACGGACGCCCGCGTGTCTTTACTGTCCAAGAGTGTTATCGCCGGGAATCTCGGAGATCTTAAGGAGAACACGATCGCCATCGGCAAGGAACTCGCCGAGCGCCAGGCGCTTCGGATCGGTGATCGCGTCTCCATCATGAGCGCCACAGGCACCGGTGGACCGCTCGGAGGGGAGCGCAAGAATCTTTCCTTCAAAGTAGTTGCGATCTTTTCGATTGGTCTCTACGAATACGATGCCGGGCTCGTCTATGTCCCCTTCGACAGAGCGGCATATTTGATCGGCGCCGGCGATGTCGCGACCAATATTGAAGTCAAAACCCGGGACATCGACCATTCGGCGGAAGTCGGCCAGGCGATTATCGAGAAACTCGGCCCCGGTTTTGTTTTCGAGGACTGGAAGGTGACCCACAAGACCATTTTCCAGGCCCTCAAACTCGAGCGTCTCGGCATGGCCATCGCGATCAGCCTGATTGTCTTCGTCGCGTCGTTGAACATCATTGCGACGCTCGTGATGATGGTTCTCGAGAAGACGCGCGACATTGCCACGCTAATGGCGATGGGCGCGACGCTCTCTCAAGTGCGCCGGATTTTCATGCTTCAAGGCGTGATTATTGGAGCTATTGGGACAGCGATCGGTCTTGGAATCGGGCACGGCATCAGCTACTTTGCCGACAAGTACCACCTCATCGCGCTCTCTCCAGATGTTTATTCCATCTCCTACCTGCCGTTTCGCGCCGAGTTCGGGGACTCGGTCGTGATTGCCGTCTCGGCAATTCTGATCAGTTTCCTGGCCACTCTTTACCCGTCCGCGACGGCGGCCCGGCTGCAGCCCGTGGAAGCTTTACGCTATGAGTGACGCTATTTCGACACCGTTTCTCGTCGAAGTCAGGGACTTAACCAAGATCTATGCCACTCCGGCGTCGCAAGTTGTTGTATTTGAAAACTTGAACTTCACAATTCCGCGCAATCGCCTGGTTGCGTTGATTGGACCGTCGGGTGCTGGCAAAAGCACGTTGCTGCACTTATTAGGGGGTTTGGACCGTCCAACGCGAGGCAGCGTGGTCTTTGACAGTGGGGATGTCTTCGGTCTGAGTCCGGTGGAGCTTGCGCGATTTCGTAATCGGCATATAGGTTTTGTCTTCCAGTTTCACCATCTTCTGCCCGAGTTCACGGTGCTGGAAAACGCGATGATGCCATGCATTATCCGGGGAGATCCGAGGGCGGAGACGGCAGAGGCCGCTCGAAAGATTCTGGAACGTGTGGGATTGGGTCCTCGGTTGACCCATAAAGTTGGTGAAATCTCTGGCGGGGAGCAGCAACGCGTCGCGATTGCCCGGGCTCTTGCCGGCCAACCGCGGTTCCTGCTGGGAGATGAGCCGACGGGAAACCTGGATCAGAAGACTGGAGAAGCCGTCTTTGCAATGATTCGGGAGTTGCATGAGGAACGCGGTTTGACTTCGGTAATTGTGACGCACAATGAGAAAATTGCTGCGCAATGCGATGAAGTTTGGGAGATGGAGAGCGGGAAAATGAGCCACGGACTACACGGACAAGGGCAGGAGGAGTGACCAGTTCCGCCAACTGCCCGTGCAGTCCGTGTAGTCCGTGGCTCATTTCCCAATTGTTCGTAGTAGGCGCTTCGATTAAAATTAGGCCACCTTATGTTTGAACGATATACGGAAAGAGCTCGTCGGGTTATTTTCTTCGCTCGGTACGAGGCCAGTCAGTTCGGTAGTACTACGATCGAAACCGAACATCTGTTGCTGGGACTCATTCGCGAAGATAAGAACCTGACTAATCGGTTCCTTCGCAACTCCTCGTCCATCGAGAGTATTCGCAAAGAGATCGAAGGGCGTACGACCATTCGCGAGAAGGTCTCGACCTCCATCGATCTACCGCTCTCGAACGAGTGCAAGCGCATCCTCGCTTATGCCAACGAGGAAGCCGAGCGATTGAATCATCGCCATATCGGCACGGAGCACCTCCTTCTCGGGATTCTGCGGGAAGAGAAGTGCGTGGCTGCGGAAATCCTTCATGAGCGCGGACTGCGCCTTGTCGCGATCCGCGACGAACTGACTCGATCGATTCCCGATCGTCAGACTATGATCAAACCGAAAGAGACGCCGCTGCTCAGCGAATTCTCCCGCGACCTGACACAGGCCGCGATGGACGGCATTCTTGATCCGCTGGTCGGTCGTGACGCGGAAATCGACCGGGTGGTCCAGATTCTATGCCGCAGGACCAAAAACAATCCCGTGCTCATCGGCGATCCCGGCGTCGGCAAGACGGCCATCGTCGAAGGGCTCGCGCAACGCATCGTGGACGGCGAAATTCCGTCGTTCCTTGCGGAGAAGCGCATTCTCGTGCTGGATCTTTCCCTCATCGTTGCCGGCACGAAGTATCGCGGGCAGTTCGAAGAGCGGTTGAAGACCATCATGAAAGAACTGGTGGAAAACCCGAACACGATCGTCTTCATCGATGAACTGCATACGCTCGTCGGCGCCGGCTCGGCGGAAGGCTCGCTGGACGCCGCGAATATCCTGAAGCCCGCACTCTCGCGCGGAGAAATTCAGTGCATTGGCGCGACCACGCCGGCAGAATTCCGCAAATCCATCGAAAAGGACCGGTCTCTCGAACGCCGCTTCCAGGCCGTGAAGGTCGGCGCGCCCAGCGAAAACGAATCGATCCGCATTCTTCAGGGCGTGAAGCCGCGATACGAGAAGTTCCATCTTGTGAATTACACCGATGAAGCGATCGAAGGGGCCGTCTATCTTTCGAATCGCTACATTCCGGATCGCTTCCTGCCGGACAAGGCCATCGACCTGCTCGATGAGGCCGGTGCGCGCGTGAAGCTGCGTCAGGCCACGCTGCCTTCGGAAGTCACCGACATTCAACGCCGGTTGAAGTTCCTCGCGCAGCGTCTCGAAAGTGCCATCTCGTCGAAAGACTTCGAGAAGGCCGAGCACTATAAGAACCAGGAACAGCTCGAGCGCGAAAGCCTGCGCAACGTTCGCGACAAGTACAACATCACCGAAACCGCGAGCATGGGCCTGGTGACCAAGGCCGATATCGAGGACGTCGTTTCCCGTTGGACCGGCGTACCGGTGAATGCAATCAAGGAAGAAGAGCTCGAACGGCTCACGCGTATCGAAGAAGAACTCCACAAGCGCATCGTCAGCCAGGAGCCCGCGATCAGCGCGCTTGCGAGGTCGATACGGCGCTCGCGTGCAGGCCTGAAGTCTCCGAACCGCCCGGCAGGATCGTTCCTGTTCCTCGGTCCGACCGGCGTCGGAAAAACTGAAATGGCCCGCTCGCTCGCACAGTTCCTGTTCGGCAGCGAAAAAGCGCTGATCCGGTTCGATATGTCCGAGTTCATGGAAAAGCACTCGGTATCGAAACTGATCGGGTCACCTCCGGGTTACGTCGGCTATGAGGAGGGCGGACAACTCACCGAGCGGGTAAAACGGAATCCCTATTCCGTAATCCTGCTCGACGAAATCGAGAAGGCCCATCCGGATGTGTACAACATCTTGTTGCAGGTTTTTGAAGACGGTCATCTGACCGACGGCCTGGGCAACACGATCGACTTCAAGAACACGATCATCATCATGACGTCGAACATCGGAGCCCGCTTCCTGAGCAAGCACACGAGCATGGGTTTCCAGGGACCCAGCGAGGAAAGCACGGCCCAGAAGATGGAAGACGCGGTGATGCAGGAAGTGAAACGCCTGTTCAATCCGGAATTCATCAACCGGTTGGACGAGATCATCATCTTCAATTCGCTGACCAATGAGGACCTCGGCAAGATTGTGGACTTGATGGTCGCTCAGTTGAACGAGAACCTCGCGCACAAAAAACTGACTGTGAAGGTCAGCGAGGAAGCGAAACAGTGGATTCTGGAAAAAGCGTGCAGGGATAAGAACTACGGTGCACGTCCTCTGCGCCGGGCGATTCAGCGGTATATCGAAGATCCGCTGTCGGAAGCCATGATCCAGGGTCAATTGAAGGAACTGCCCAACGTCGAGGTCTATTTGGAAGGGACGACCCTCTGGTATCGGTCCGCGGACCGCGAAGAAGTCGGCGTACCCTTGACGATGTAGGGGCTTTTCGAGATGACAAATGACAAATGAGGAATTCGGGGCCGTGCTACTCGAACCCCAAATTCGAATTACAGAATTTGGGGTTCGAGTAGCACGGCCCCGAATTCCTCATTTGTCATTTGTCATTTAAAGAAGGGAACCGCGGCTCCCATCTATCGCTTTTCTCTCCCCAAGGTCTAAACCCCCTTTTATAGTAGAATTTCCCCTCCTGGAGGCCTGGAATGAAGCTTTTCCCGTTGTTGTTGGCGCTGTGGATGCAGCAGGTTCCCGTTCCTCCATCGATCGTTTCCAGTTCCCCGATCATCGAAAGCGTCACGGTTCGGGGTAACCGGAGGATCCAGACCAACACCATTAAGTTTGCAATCCTCAGCAAACCGGGCGACCCCCTCAATCTTTCGCTGGTCTCACGGGATGTTCGGGCCGTCTATGCCGCGGCAGGCGAAGCATTTGACGATGTTTCGGTGGAGCAGGAAGAAGGCGCGGACGGCAAGGTCAATCTGGTTTTTGTGGTCAAAGAAAAGCCCACAATCCGAAGTATCGACTATAAAGGTCTTTCCACGGTCCAGGTCTCCGATGTTCTAAAGGCCCTCAGCGACAAGAAGGCGACGCTGAGTCAGACGCAAACCTATGACGAGACTCGGATTCGCAAAGCAGTACAGGTGATCAAAGGCTTGCTCGCCGAAAAGGGACGGCAAAAGGCCGAGGTCGAGGTCGCGACCGAAATGATTCCGCCCAATGCTGTCAAGGTCACCTTCAATGTCACCGAAGGTCCCAAGGTTAAAATTCAGGAAATCAATTTTGAGGGCAATAAAGTTTTCACGGATGGCGCCCTCAAGAAAGCTATGAAGCTGGTGAAAGAGACGGGATGGCTTACCGGCTTTACCGGCAAGGACGCCTATCACGAGGGCAAGCTCGCGTACGACCTGAATAATGTTCGAGAACTCTACGCCGCGAAGGGCTATGTGCGCGTGAATATTTCCGATCCGGACGTCCAGGAGAAGACGAAGACGATCTTTCACACCCTGCCTTTCGTGAAACCGACCTTCCCCTGGGGAGTCCCCGTTCCGTTCTGGACCAAGCAGGCGGACCGAATATACGTCACGTTGAAGATTGAAGAGAACAATCAATACCACGTCGGCGACATCAAGGTGACGGGAGCGAAATTCCTCAAGACGGATTTCTTGAAGGGGGGCCTCGGCCTGAAGACCGGCGATGTCTACAACGAAAACCTGCTCCGGGAGAGTTTCAAAGCTATGACGAAACTCTACGGGGCACTGGGCTACATCAACTTTGTCCCGACTCCGGAACAGGAGTTCGATGAAGAAAAGAAAATCGTCAACCTGACGGTGAACGTCGACGAAGGCAAGCAGTACTTCACCAATCGTATTCTTTTCTCCGGCAACAACACGACTCGAGACAAGGTTATTCGCCGCGAAGTCACCCTCGCAGAAGGCTACGTCTTTAACTCGCAGGCACTGGATGTATCCCGCCAGCGCCTGAATCAGTTGGGCTATTTTGAAGAGATCAAGGAAGAAGACGCGAAGATCGACCCCAATCCGAACGAACCGAAAGTGAATGTCACGATGAAGGTGCAGGAGAAGGGCCGCAATACTATTGGTTTCAATGGTGGCGTGTCGGGCATTGGCGGCAGTTTCCTGGGCGGCAATTACGAAACGAATAATTTCCTCGGTTTCGGCGAGACGTTGAGCATGAACGTTCAGGGAGGCACCCGTCAGTCGAATGTGGTGCTGAGTTTCCAGGAGCCTTACTTCCTGGATCGTCCGATCGCGGCCGGTTTCAGCGTGTTCCACAGCAACTACAAATACGACCAGGCGCGGGAATTGTTTGGGCTGGATCCGCGTAATCTGCCTTCGGGGCTTGGTTTTGAGAATCGCTTGAACTTCCAGCAACAGCGCAGCGGATTCAGTGTTTATGGAAGCAGGCCTATTCGGTTCTGGGGGCTGAACTGGTCGAGATTTGGTCTGACCTATCAGTTCGACAATTCCAAGACCGATGCCGTGAATCCGGCAACGCAGGATTACTTTCAGAATGTCCGGACCTCCGAACAGTCCAGCTTTTCGTCAGGCCAGGGAAGTTTTGGCGTTTACCATACAAGAAAAGTGATCCCGAGCTTTACCTACAACTCGGTGGACAATCCGTACTATCCGTCGCGGGGTAAGTCCTTGTCCCTGACGTTTGAATACAACGGCGGTCCGCTGGGCGGCAACACGAACTACTACCGTCCCACGATGGAATTCAAGTACTTCAAGCCGCACATGAAGCACGGGAACGTGATCGCGGTGCGTTTCATGGCCTCTCACGTCCGAGGATTTGGTGGGACATCGGTGCCTTTCTACGAGCGCTTTTTCCCGGGCGGCGACTACGACCTTCGCGGGTTCGACTTCAGGTCCATCGGGCCGATTTCCTTCCTGACGCGCAATGTGAATAAGTTGGATCCGGAAACGGGAGGGACGGTTCAGCAGCCCTTCGACGACATCGTGTATGTGGGCGGGGATACTCAGGGCATTCTCAATCTGGAGTATCGAATTCCCATCGTGGGACGGACGGTTACCCTGTCTCCTTTCATGGATGCGGGAAATGCGTGGGTTATCAAGAAGAGTCAATTAACGCGCCAGGTGACGAATTTTAGTGGTGTTTTGACAAACGAAGTCGCACAGTTTCTGCCTGGCACGAACTCCGGCATTCGTATGAGCACGGGTGTCGAGATCGGGGTGCTCCTGCCGGTGCTTAATGCGCCGTTCCGCATAATTATGGCGTGGAACCCCCAACGTCTCGACAATGTGTACAATGGGCCAACGACAGGACTGCCGTTTGCCCTCCGCGAAAAAGCGCGCGGGTTCAAATTTACGGTGGGAAAAACTTTCTAAGTGGGGACGAGATGAAACGATTACCTTTGGTTGTTCTGCTTTTGATTCTTGCCAGCCTATCCGGCGTTGCCGCTCAGGCTCAGGCTCCTGCCGCGGGGGCACCAGCGGCCTCTGCGGCGGTTCCAAAGCCGCCTGCGGTGCCTGGGAACAAAGTTGCGATAATCGATTTCCTGAAAGCTTTGACTGAGAGCGATCCGGGAAAAGTTGCGCAGCAGAAGTTCGATAAAGAGATCGCGCCCGAGACGGCCAAGATGGAAAAGCTCTCGAAGGAGATCTCGGACCTTCAGACGAAACGTCAGAACGCAAAAACGGATGTGGAAAAAAGCGCCATCGACAAGGACCTGGAAGCCAAGGGCCGGGAGGGCCAACGCATCCAGGAAGATGCCACTCGCACGTCTGACGAGCTCAAAGACAAGCTGCTCCCTCCGATTGCCGCCATGGTGAACAAGGCGGTCGACGAGTACGCGCGGGCGAATGGTCTGGCCCTGGTTCTGGATCCCACGACGGATCCCAGCAACATCGTCTATGCCAATACAGCCATGGACATCACGCCGGAAATCATGCGGTCCGTGAACGCTGCATACGCCAAGGATCCTAAACTGGCCGATCCGGTTTCGGCGCCGGCAACCCCGGCAGCACCACCCAAGCAATAGGGCGAATGGAGCTGCGCATTGCGGAGATTCTGAAGATTCTTCCGCACCGGTATCCTTTCCTTCTGATCGACCGCATTCTCGAGGTCGAAGGCGATAAACGGCTCGTCGCATTGAAGAACGTGTCGATCAACGAGCCGTTTTTCGCCGGTCACTTCCCCGGAAATCCAGTCATGCCCGGCGTGCTCACCATTGAAGCCATGGCGCAGGCCGGAGCCGTTATGGGCCTTCTTCACAGCGCACCTGAAGATGTGAAAAATGCCATCGTTTATTTCATGGGAATCGATGAGGCGCGATTTCGCCGCCCCATTGTTCCCGGCGATCAATTACGGATTGTGGTGAATGTGCTGCGCCGCAAGTCTGTTGTTTGGAAGATGAAGGGTGAAGTCTGGGTGGGCCAGGAACTCGCTGCGGAAGCAACCTTGTTGTCGTCGATAGGGAAGAGTTCTCCTCAATGACAAATGACAATTGAACATTGAACAATGAACAAGCATTGTCTTGCAGAGTTTAAGGGAAGGGATGCTTTGTCACTGTTCAATGTTCAATTGTCATTTGTCATTTGGGGAACAGGGAACATGCATTGATTCATCCCACATCCATTGTTAGCCCGGATGCGAAGCTCGGCGAGGCCGTCTCGATCGGGCCCTATTGCCGCATCGGCGAAGGCGTTACGATCGGCGATCGCTGCGTTCTCGATTCCCACGTCGTTTTTGAAGGCCCGACGGTTATCGGCAACGACAATCGCTTTTTTCCTTTTTGCGTGATTGGCGTTCCTCCGCAGGATCTCAAGTTCCACGACGAAGAGACCCACCTGACGATCGGGTCTCATAACGTATTTCGCGAGTACGTCAACATCCACCGCGGCACGAAGGGCGGCGGCGGACACACACGCATCGGCGACCACAACTTCCTGATGGTTGCCGTACACGTTGCGCATGATTGCGTTCTGGGCAATCACATCATCATGGCAAATGCGGCCACTCTTGCCGGACATGTGACCGTCGAGGATCATGCGACGATCGGCGCCTATTCCGGAGTGCACCAGTACTGCCGCGTTGGGGCCTACGCTTATGTTGGCGGATACTCTGTCGTTACAAAGGATGTCCTGCCTTACTCGAAGACGGTGAGCGAGCGCAATACCGCGGCCTATGGCGCCAACGCGCTCGGTCTCGAACGCAAAGGCTTTACGCCCGGGCAGGTTTCCAACATCAAGGCAGCTTTTCGTCTGCTGCTTCAGTCGAAGCTCAACACGTCGCAGGCTGTCGAAGCCATTCGGCAGAAGAATCCCGGGGCGGAGGTTGAAGTTCTGCTCAAGTTCATTGAAACTTCGGAACGTGGCGTCATCAAATAGATACGGTCTTATCGCGGGCAACGGCCGCTTTCCATTTCTTGTACTCGAAGGGGCGCGCAGCCAGGGTATCGAGATGGTGGTTGCCGCGATAAAGGAAGAAGCCTCACCCGATATTGAAAAGCAGGCGAAGACAGTGCATTGGCTGTCGCTCGGCCAACTGGGAAAGTTGATCAAGACGTTCAAGGCGGAAGGCGTCACCCAGGCGATCATGGCCGGCCAGGTTAAGCACAAACAGATCTTCAGCGGGATCCTGCCGGACTTCAAGATGATGCAGTTGCTCGCGAGCCTCGCGACGCGAAATACCGACTCGCTGATCGGCGCGGTGGCAAAGGTGCTGGAAGGCGAAGGCATTCATCTGATGGATTCCGTCGCGTTCCTCGGCCCGCTGCTGCCGCAGCCCGGCGTTCTCACCAGGCGCGCGCCTTCGAAGGAAGAACAGCAGGATCTGGAGTATGGATATAAGCTCGCGCGCGAACTCGGACGTTTGGATGTCGGGCAGACCGTGGTTGTTGCCGAGGCGGCATGTGTCGCTGTTGAGGCCATGGAAGGGACGGACGCCGTGATCGAGCGCGCTGCCACGCTGGCGAATGGCCGGACGCTTTGCGTAGTCAAGCTTGCCAAGCCCAAACAGGACCTGAGATTCGACGTGCCGGTAATCGGCGTGCCGACGGTCGGCGTGTTAAAGCGATCGAAAGTCACAGCCATGGCTATTGAAGCGCGAAAGACGTTGATGATCGATCGCGAGGATTTACTCCGAGAGGCCGATTTGGCGGGGATTGCGATCGTGGCGGTGGAGTGAGGGAGGCCCCAAATGACAAATGAACATTAATTTGGGGTCAGACTACTCGAACCCCAAACTCGTAGTACAGAGTTTGGGGTTCGAGTAGTCTGACCCCAAATCAATGTTCATTTGTCATTTGGGGATACAAGACCCATGAAAGTAGCTGTAATCGGAGTCGGACATCTCGGGAAACACCATGCTCGTCTCTATGCAGAGATCCCTGGTGTGGAGCTCTTCGGCATCGTGGACCTCCAACCGGCTCGCGCGGCGGAAATCGCACAGTCTCACGGCGCTCAGTCTTTCACCGACTACCGTGATCTCTACGGCAAAGTGGACGCCGTGAGCCTCGCTGTCCCCACGACCGATCATGCCCGGATCGGCGCCGATCTTCTCGAGCATGGCATCGACATTCTTGTTGAAAAACCCATCGCGTCGACCCTCGACGAGGCCCGGTTGCTCATCGATGCGGCGGCTCGTCATGGCCGAATCCTTCAGACGGGACACGTGGAGCGGTTCAATCCGGTGGTCACGGCGGCCATCGAGGTCGCCACCACGCCGCAGTTTTTCGAAATCCATCGCCTGGCGGCTTTCACTCCCCGCAGCCTCGACATCGATGTCGTTCTCGATCTCATGATCCACGACCTCGATATCGTGCTCCGGCTCGTGAAGTCTCCCGTGGCGGAGGTTCGTGCCGTCGGCATTCCGATTTTGTCCCGCAAGGCAGACATCGCCAATGCGCGCGTGGAATTTGAGAATGGCTGCGTCGCCAATCTCACTGCAAGCCGCGTGAGCTTCGAAAAAACCAGAAAACTTCGTTTCTTTCAACCTCACGACTACATTTCTGTAGATTACTCGACGCAGACGGGTACGATAGTTTCACTCCGGATGGGGCGGGTTGTCGAAAAGAAGCTCGAACCGCCAAATGGCGAGCCCTTGAAGCTCGAACTGGAGGCGTTCGTGAAGGCCGTTGAGACTCGAGCCATCCCGGTTGTTTCCGGTCAGGATGGCCTTCGCGCATTGGAACTCGCAATGCGTATTAACGAAGAGATAGCTCGGCGGTCTAAGTGATGGCTTTGGGCCGACCTAACCTATAATTGTCGTCAATGCTACTTGACAAAAATCCGGAATTGCAGCTTGCGAGCAGGCCGAGGACGCTGGTGATTTCCATCGGTGTACACGTCGTGCTGCTGCTGCTGATCGCGCTGAATCCGGATTTGTTTGATACCACGCCGAAGCGAACGATCCGTATCGCAGGGGAAGACTTCGATTTGAGCCAGCTGGAAATCCAGCCGTTGTATATTCCACCGAATCGGCCCGCTCCGGCAAGGCCGCCGCAGGCTCTTCCGGCACCCACACCGCAAGTGGTTGAACCGCCTCCGCCTCAAGCGGCCCCGCCACCACCCCCTCCCCCGCCGCCACCTCCGCCTCCTCCAAACCAGGTGATTCGTCCGGATGACCTGCTAACCGAAGGCGCGCGCCCGGACGGTTCCCCACGCGTTTCACGAGGGAACACCGATCAGTTGAAAAACGGTGCGAATGCGGCCCAGCAAGCGCAGCAGGCCCAACAGGCCCAGGATGCTATCGAGGAACAGAAGGCCCGGCAGGCTCGAGGTCAGGCCGGCAGCGATCGAGTTCTTCCCAACAACACAAATCCCAATGCGCTTCAAATCCCGTCGATCCGGAGCAGTGTAGACCGCATTGTGGGCGAGCAGTTGGGATTGGATGCGGCGCGCCGGAACGGTCAAACGGGGCGCACCGGAATTTCGCGCGGCGACAACAACGGCACGTTTTCAACCAATGCTGAGGTTCAGATTCTTTCGCCCAACCCCAAGGGAATCGACTTCGGCCCGTATCTCAACGCTTTGCTGACGCGCCTTCGGGCAAACTGGATCTCCGTGATGCCTGAGATGGCGAGGCTGGGCCAGAAGGGGCGGGTGGATATCGTTTTCACTGTAACGAGGTCCGGTCTGGTGAAGGACGTCCAAATGGTGCTCAACTCCGGCCATGATGCCCTTGATAATGGTGCAATGGCCGCCATCAAGCTTTCGAATCCATTCCAGCATCTTCCGAATGAATACGAGACCGATCTGAAGCTCCGCATCGGATTCCTCTACAATATGGAGCCATGAAGCGGCTGCGAATGCGCGGAGCGAATGTGAGCCCGATAGGGCCAAGCGAGTAAAAAGATGATTCGCAAAGTCCTGCTCGCCGTGATCCTGCTGTTACCGGCGTTGCAACAGGCCGAGCCAACCGTCCGGATCGGTCTGGACCAGAATGCCGCTACACTGACGATTCGTTCCTCCGAAGAATTCCGCATCCAGGGCCAGTCTGCAAAGTCCGCAAAGTTCTCCACAGTCTTGACCCTGGGCGACGCGGCGGACGGCGCCGTCATCCGCAAAGATCAGGTACGGTATCGCATGGCGGTCGAGTTGGATGGCGACCGGTACCTCGTAATTCCGCTGAATACGCACATTCGCATTCAGCCTCCCACGACGCCGAGGGCGGCGCGCCTTCAGGTGGACGATCACACGTACCGCGGAGTCGTCGAAGTCTTCGGCAACGCACGCAACACGTTCACAATCGTGAATGAACTGCCTCTCGAAGAGTACCTGCTCGGTGTCGTTCCCAATGAGCTCAGTCCCACGACGTTCGGACAGCTGGAAGCCCTGAAAGCGCAGGCGATCGCGGCGAGAACGTACATTGTGAAGAACATGGGGCAGTCCAAAGGCGAGGGCTACGACATCTGCGATACCGATGCGTGCCAGGTCTACATGGGGGCCGGAACCGAGGACCCTCTGGCAACGCGGGCCGTAAACGAAACCCGCGGCATTATCGCGACCTATAACGGTCAGCCTATCAATGCGCTTTACAGCTCGACTTGCGGTGGGAAAACGGAATCGGCGGAGAACATCTTTGGGGAAAAGCTGCCCTATCTGGTGTCCGTAGTCTGCCAGTACAAACATCCGGAGCCGAAACACTTTTCGACCAGCCGCAGCATCGCCGACTTCAAGAGCGCTGTGCTTGCGGTAGCCGGCGTTGCCAACTACTCCGACCTGCGGCGGTTTACCGGAATCGTCGGCGCTGGCGAGCCGCCATCGAACAATTTGCCGCAATTGGCAAGGTATTTGCGAGAGACCTTTTATCCCGGCGTCAAGACGTCTTCGGATCTGGACTTCCTTGTCGAGCAGGGGATTCTTCCGGCTTCGGGTATTCCGAACCGGAATGAGGTGCTTTATCGGACGATCGAGAAAAAAGGGGCGTTCGAGTGGCAGCAGGGCGTGCTGACGTCGTGGGACGGGCAGGCGATGAAACTGGTGATCGGCGGCACGCCCACAGAATTTCGTTTGAGCCCCGATGCGCCGATTTTCTTCCGCATGGGCGAGGAACGTACGGCGATGAAGGAAGGCGACTGGATCGGCGGCGAACTCTTTGATTTCCGCGCGGTGAATGGCGTGATCCAACTGGCCGTGTACCGCCGCAACTTCGTGAATCCGTCGGCCGACCGCTATTCTCGGCTGGCCCTCTGGCAAGTGCACAAGACGAAGGCGGAGATCGAATCGGCGTTTCGCCCTCTGAACCTCGGGGTGATCCGCGGAGTGCGGGTGCTCGAGCGCGGTCCCTCGGAGAGACCTGTGTCGACGGAGGTGACGGGCTCCCGGGGCAAAGCCTCCGTGCGCGCGCTGAGGCTGCGGACGCTGCTGGGGCTGCGCGATAGCAATTTCTATTTCGACGAGGAACGGAATGCCAGCGGCGATCTTATCGGCATGACGTTCTATGGCACCGGCTGGGGACACGGAGTCGGAATGTGTCAGGTGGGAGCCTATGGCATGGCGCTGGATGGCGCGAACTACGAGGAGATTCTGAAGACGTATTACACGGGGATTGAGGTTAGCCGGCGGTGGCAGTGAGTGGTTTTGGCTTTCCAATGACAAATGACAATTGAACATTGAACGATGACAGAGCACCCGTTCCCTCTGGATCATGCAGAGAAATGCTTTGTCATTGTTCAATGTTCAATTGTCATTTGTCATTTTGGGGAAACCCAATAACCCCACATGCATCCCCTCATTTCCATCGTCGGCCCGACCGCTTCCGGCAAGTCCGACCTCGCTCTATCCCTCGCCCAAAACTTCAACGGCGAGATCGTGAACTACGACTCCGTCCAGGTCTTCCGCGGGTTCGATATCGGCAGTGCGAAACCGTCTCAGGCCGAGCGGCAGCATGTCCCCCACCACATGATCGATATTCGCGATCCCGGCGACCTGTTTACGGCCGGTGATTATTCTCGCGAGGCCCGGGCAGCGCTCGACGAAATCCGGCGGCGTGGCCGGATTCCCATTCTGGCGGGCGGTACGGGGCTCTACCTCAGAGCCCTCACCGAAGGGCTCTTCCATGGGCCGGCCCGTTCCGCTTACTGGCGCACCCGCCTCGAAGGACTTGCCGAAACGCGCGGCCGGGAATACCTTCATCGTCTGCTCCAACGTCTGGATTCCGAGGCCGCGGCCCGCATTGCGGTTCGCGACACGCACAAGATCATCCGTGCACTCGAAGTGCGTTTGGAGACAGGAAAGTCTCTTAGCGAGCACCTGAAAGAAGAGCCCCGGCACCCGCTCGAAGGGTTCCGGATCGCGACCGTAGGCGTCGACCCTTCCCGGGCGGATTGCTACCGGCGAATCGACCTCCGCGTCCAAAGAATGTTCGATGCCGGGCTCGTGGAAGAGGTTCGAGGTCTTCTGGATCGGGGCCTTTCCAGGGATGCCAAGCCGCTGGGAGCGATCGGATATCGTCATGTGGTCTCAAAACTCGATAATCTTTCTGGAGAGGGCTCATGGGAAGATACAATGCACATGATTCAGAGAGACACGAGACGGTATGCCAAGCGTCAGTTGACTTGGTTTCGGCGAAACCCGGAAACGCAGTGGTTTGGTGGGCCTGGAGATAACAAAGCAATTAAAGACGAGGCCCACCGATGGATTCAAACTTTCCTTTCCGAATTTTAAGGAGTCTGTAATGGAGAACAAGGCCCCTGCTCCCCAGAACGTTCAGGATCTCTATCTCAACACTCTCAGACGCGACAAAGTCGCCGTCACGATCTTCCTGATCGGCGGTGTTCGTCTTGTCGGCAAGATTCGCGGATTCGACAAGTACTCCGTAGTTTTGGAATCCAACCAGCAGGAACAGCTGATTTTCAAACATGCTATTTCCACAATAACGACTGCAAAACCGATGGCTTCGGCTCCTCCGTCTCCGCCACCCGCAACGTAGTTGGCTACCGAAAACGCAATATTGGTCGGTCATGCGGCGCTCGACGAGCTGCGCGAGCTCTCGGTGACTGCGGGTGCGCACATCGTGGGGGAGATGATTCAGCACCTCAATCGGCCCGATCGGACTACCTACATCGGCAAGGGCAAGGTTCAGGAGGTGCGCGAGGCCGCACTCGCCGCCGGCGCCACTGTCGTCATCTTCGATGATGAACTGACGCCCAGCCAGGCACGGAATCTCGAAGAAGCCCTCGAAACGAAAGTGGTCGACCGCACCGGCCTGATCCTCGATATTTTCTCCAGCCGTGCCCGAACCAAAGAGGGCCAGCTTCAGGTGGAACTGGCGCAGCTCAACTACCGGCTCAAGCGCCTCAGCGGCTCCAGCACTTACCTTTCAAGACTCGGTGGCGGCATCGGTACGAGAGGTCCCGGCGAAACGAAGTTGGAAATGGATCGGCGCAAGATCCGTCACCGAATTGCGACGCTGAAGGGCGAAATTGAGGGCATCCGCAAACATCGACAGCTTCATCGTGATAAGCGCCGCAGGGACCGCTCCCCAATGGTCTCTCTCGTCGGCTACACGAATGCGGGGAAGTCCACGCTGTTTCGCGCGCTGTCTGGCGAAGAAACCCTGGTTTCGAGCCGCCTGTTTTCCACCCTCGACACGCTGATTCGCAAGATTCGAGTCGGGGGAAACCACGGTGTGCTCATTTCCGACACAGTGGGGTTCATTCGAAAGCTGCCTCATCAGCTGGTCTCCGCGTTTCAGGCCACGTTGGAAGAAGTGGTCCAGGCCGACCTGATCCTGCATGTTGTCGATGTATCCGATCCCGAGCGTATCGAAAAGCAACAGACTGTTCTCGCGGTTCTCGAGGAGATCGGCGCTGCAGATCAAGCGCGATTCACGGTTTACAATAAGGTCGATCTGCTCGGGCCGGACGACCCTTTGCCGCTCTTGAAGTCTAATGAATTTGTGGTCTCAGCAGTGACAGGTGAAGGGCTCGAAGCGCTTGTCAAACAGATCGTGAGCGAGGTGGGATACCGCGCATCGGCGCCACAATCATGAACGCTTTAATCATCGCGATTCTGCTGCAAACCTTGCCTGCGATGCCGGCACGCGCCGCGCTGGAGAATCCTGCTGCCGCCAATCCCGTTCCCAAACAGTTTCAAAAAGACTACGACAAACTCTGGAAGCGTTTTCTCGCAGCGCCGACTGCAAAAGATGCCGCGAAGGAAGAGGCGAAGGTTTCCAGCGAGTTCGACAAGATTCTGAAAAAGAATCCAGACGTCGTATCCGCCATTCTGGTCCAGACTTACATCGATTTGTACGCAGGACGACAGGCGGCTGCGGAACGGCGCCTGGAAACCGTCCTTGCAAAGCGTCCGTCGGATCGGTTTGCCCTTTACTACCTGGCGGAATTTGCCTATGCGCGCAACGACTATGTTCGCTCCAGCGGTCTTTATCGCCGCCTGAAGGCCATCGATAATTCGCATCCGGATGTGGACTTGAAAAGTCAGCGCGCCTTTCTGCTTGCCATGCAGAATCTCGTGCAGGAAGCCACCAGCGCAGCCCAGACCGATCGACTGAGCGATGCGGAGCGTCTGTACCGCCAGGCTCTTGAGCTGGCTCCCGACGAGGCAGGGCTTCATGGTCAGCTTGCTGCTGTGCTGGTTCGCGAAGGCAAGAGGGATGATGCCAACGCGGAACTCCGTCGTCAGTTGGAACTTGGCGGCGCCGGCGAGGATTCTCGCCGCGCCGTTGCTGCTTCGAATGACGTCCAGGATGCCCGGCGGGAACGGGCAACCGCGGAACTTCAGGACCTGGGGCGCTGGGGGAATCAAATCGAACGGCTGAAGGAAATCCGCAGCTCGCAGGCGATCAGCAGGGAACAACTCGCCGGCCTTCTCGCGCGATATTTTCCCCAGCTTCTCGAATTCCAGAAAACTCCTCAAATATTGACCGATCTGCCAACCTCATGGGCGACACCCGCAATTGAAGCAGTGGTCGGCGTCGGATTGCTCGATCCCGCGGCCAATCACACGTTTCAACCCGCCAGGACCGTTACCCGCGGCGAGTTTGCTCAGGTGCTGGCTCGCCTGGCCCGCCTCTTGAGCGTCTCTCCGCGAGAGCAGCCGCCGATAACCGCGCCAGACCTGGTTCCCGGCAGCGCCCTATACCGCGAACTCCAGCTGGTCCTGGGTTACGGCTTACTATCACTCGACGATGCAGGGAACTTCAACATCTCAGCCCCGGTAGGCGGTGAAGAGGCCGTCAATATTGCCGAAAAACTACTTCGCCTGCTCCAGCAAAAGCCCGCCTGAAGGCCCGAGTTTTCAACAGGACATGCACATGACCGGAATCGGTGCAAAGTGCTATAACCTCACGTTTTAGCGGGGCTTTAGCTGTACTTTGACGGTGTTTTCAACAGGCTTTTCCACAGCTTCTGTGGATCTGGGGTTTTCACGCGTTCTGGAGGGCCACGCCGGCTGGCTCCGTGTTGGGGGGTAATTCAGGGACGGTCAAGGACGGTCACTAGATTCGCTTGCGATTGATTCGGTGCCGAGACGTATGTCCGAGCGAATTTAGTGACCGTCCCTGAATTACCCCCTCCGTATAGTCCCTGGCCAATATCACTCTGCGACATCAATATACTTATGACTATGCCCAATGCCGGATTTTTGCCCGAAGAGATTGCGCGGTCCATATCGAGAGAGGACGTCGCTGAGCTGCCCATTGGAAGCTACGAAGGCGACGTCTGTCTCGTGCGCACAGCCGACGATCTGGAACGCGCACGGCAGGACTTTTGCCAGGAACAAGTCGTCGGCTTCGATACCGAGACGCGGCCAAGCTTTCGAAAAGGCGATACCCACTCGCCGTGCCTGGTTCAGGCCGCGACCGGCCGCACGGTATATCTCTTCCGTTTGCGGGAGGAATCCGATTTTCAGGTTCCCGGGGAGTTGATTGCCAGCCCGGGAATCCTCAAGTCGGGGATTGGGCTGGCGGATGATATTCGAGCGCTCAAGGTCCTGCATCCGCTGGAAGCCCGGAACATGCTCGATCTGGGCGCCGTGGCGAAACACTGCGGTCTCGATCAGACGGGCTTGCGAAATCTTGCCGCGCTGTTCCTGAAGATCCGCATTCCCAAGAAGACCAAAACATCAAATTGGGCTGCGTCGAATCTCTCCGCAGCCCAGATCCGGTATGCCGCCACGGATGCCTGGATCTGCCGCGAGCTGTTCCTTCGATTCCGGGACTTCGGAATGATCCCCTGAATTCGCGCACAAAGTACACAGCCGGCCACGGTATCCGCCAGTGCCTTCGTCCAGGTTCTTTCATGCTATCCTTCGTCATCTGCGATGAATATTCGAAGCATGTTTCGAGTGTTGAGCTGCTTATGCTTCGCGATATGTCTCATTCCAAGGCTGTACGCCTCGCCGGCGTTTGGCGAGCCCTCAGCGGCGGCTCATTCCAGCATTCCTCTCGACAGGTTTGTTCCGGTACTTTCCGACTTTGATGGCGACAACCAACTCGATCGGGCGACCCTGTCGTCGAGCGGACATCTGAAGACCATCCACATTGCCCTGAGCAGATCTTCCTGGAGAGCGCTCTCCTTCGATTCAGATGTGTTGGATCGAGGCGTTTTGATTTCCGGAGACATCGACGACGACGGCGATATCGATCTCGTCTGGATGTCGCCAACTGCTGGCAAATACCTGCATTGGCTCGGGGACGGTCGTGGAAACTTCGCTGCCGGCTCCGATACGCGAATTGTTTTCGATCATATTCATTCACTTCTCGAAAATTCCGAACGAGAGCATGTCGAGCAGGGAATCGAATCGATCTGCACGGCGATATTGCCGTGCACTACGTTCATTCTTTCGGAACACTCCGGCTTTCATCTGCTACTTCTTTCCCAGAACCACTTTTTGCTGACGGGCGAGCCGGTTCCCACCTGGCGAAGCGGCGAGAATCTCAGGCCACGAGGACCGCCTTCAAATCTTTGCTGAATCTCTTTTCTCAGTAGAACAAGTCATAAGCACACGTATTCGCCCACGCGGGTTGCGGGATTGCCGCGGCCCGGACGCGAACTACATGGCTTCAGCATAGGTAGGGGAATAGAAATGGAACTTGGATTTCAAGAGCTCCTTGTCATTGGTATCCTTTTGTTGGTGTTCTTCGGGCCGAAAAAGCTGCCCGAGTTAGGTTCAGGACTTGGGACGGCGATCAGAGACTTCAAGCGCGCACTCAGCGACAAGACGTCAGACGTGCAGAAGCAGGCTCGCGATGAGGATCGCGACACGACTCCCGCCAGTGTTCAGAATCCACTTGCGGCTCCAGAAGAACCCCAACGGACTTTACCTGTCACCAAAGAGCATGTCTGACTAAAAAGAGCCAGCCGCTCCGGAGTGTTCATGGTGATACGACGGAAGGGATGTGGTCTATTACAATCGCCCATCGTCCTGGAGGCGGGCGTAATGCAGCAGCGCGATGATGCTCAGAGCATCCGTGATCTCGTGCGCATCGATCATCCGCAACGCTTCAGCCACTGGGACGCGCCTGCGTTCCAGAACTTCGGAGCCTTCCGGGGCGGCTTCGCCCTGGACCAGGCCCGTTGCCAGAAACCACAGCGCTTGTTCGTCACTCACGGAGTTGGAGAGGTCGGCTTCTCCGACAAGTTGCCACTCGCGCGCTTGAAGGCCGGTCTCTTCGAGTAATTCACGCTGCGCCGCCTGGAGCGGTTCCTCACCTTCAGGGCAACCGCCCTCAGGAATTTCCCAGGAATATCGATTCAAGGGATAGCGATGTTGGCCGACAAGATGGACATATCCCTCCTCATCGATGGCCAGGATGCCAATCGCGAGGTTCTTAAAGTGAACGACACCATAGATGCCAGGTTGTCCATCAGGATGGAGAATCTGGTCTTCTCGCACGCGGATCCACGGATTGTCATAGACGACCCGCGTCGACAACGTTTTCCACGGGTTGGAGTTGTCGCGACTATCCCTTGATTCAGCCATGTTGATCTAAAACGCTCCTTAGAAATGATTCAACAGCATAGGTGCTGATCTGCCCGCCAGGGCCGCGAAGAAAATAATCGAAGCCGTGGGTTGCCCATGGGAGGGAAATCTCCAGATTGTGAACCCCGAGTTCTGTGAGACGACGCGCCAGCGCGTCGCTATGATAAGGCGAAACAACCTCATCGCGTCCGCCGTGAAGCAATAGCACAGGGGGACTGGCGGCGGTGGCGCGCTGCAAAGGTGACGCCGCGTCGTAGTTGGCCGGAAACGACGAGGGGCTGCCACCCAGATAATCGGTCAAGTTCGCCCTCGTATCAATGACAAGTGGATTTCCGGGATGCTCCCAACTCCAGAACAAATCCGTGGGCCCATAGAAGGAGATCACGCCCCGTATCCCGGGATCGTTCGCGGAGTAGGCGACGTGCAGGGCGATCTGCGCGCCCGCGGAACGGCCGAGCAGCACGATTCTTGCGGGATCCACGTTCAACTCAACAGCACGATTTTTCAGGTAGGCGATCGCGGCTCGCACATCCTCTGGGGCATCGGGGAACGGTGATCGAGGTGCCAGCCGGTAGAGAATATCCACAACGGCAAAGCCGCGGCCGGCAAGGTACCGATCCATCGGTATGAAATCCGTATTGTCCCCGCTGTTCCACGATCCCCCGTGGATAACAATGACAAGCGGCGCCCGCTCTGAATCCTGTACGGGATAGAAATCCAGGGAGAGATCCGCTCCGTCGATCTTTTGATAAATGAGTTTCTGGGGTCGTACGTCAGGTGGCGCGACGCCGAGAAACAGGGCGGCGAACACCAGCGGTTGCGGCCTGTGAACAGCGGCGTCACCAAATGTCTTGTGAATCTGTTGCCCAATGTCTCCCGCAATCCATTCCGCTCGCAACAGCGGAGTTATGAATAGGATTGCAGCCGCAAAGCAAAGACAGGCTGAAGTGCGTCCGTACCACGTCTTGTTCCCCAGTGGAACCGCCGCTGCCAGACAAAGCAGAGCCAGCAGATGTCCCAATTCCGTTGCGCCGATGGCCAGCATCCAAAGCAGGTGCGTGGGAGCACGCAGGATCGCGAGCAATGCGGTGAGAAAGAGAAGCACTGCCGGTAATAGTCGGGCGAGAACTTGAAATCGCACGCGCCATTATGCGCTCTCAGCGGCTTTGCATAAAAAGGCCAGGGTTAATTTGGGGTCAGACTACTCGAACCCCAAACTCTGTACTACGAGTTTGGGGTTCGAGTAGTCTGACCCCAAATTAACCCTCACGGCGGAAAGCCGATCGCGAGTTTCACGGCGGAATATTCCGGATGGATTTTGCCGTCTCGCATACGGATGATCAGCGGCGGTTCCTCCCAAGTTTGACCGCGAAACCATTCCGGCAGATCGTCGGCCCGCATCAGGCCGAAGAGCCCGATGAGCGGAGGTTCCGCGTCGCGAAACACCACCGGGCGCCGGCGCACAATCACGAGTCCGGAGTTATGAGCGCCGGTTTCCACGCGCGAAAGTTGGGCGGGCTCCAGCGGGAAGACGCATGCGAAGAAGCCGCCCCCAGCCAGATGCTGCGCCGCTGTAGCGCAATAGTCCGCCACCGTGCCGCGCTGCTCAAACCGGCAGGCGGCGCGCTGAGGATGTTCGCTCTTTACTCCGGCATCGGGCGGGAAGTACGGCGGGCTGCCGGTGATGAGATCGAATCGCTCGCCGGTGTGCAGGACGCCGGGCTCCCGGAAGTCCCCCTGTCGAATGTTGTAGCGATCCGACAGGCCATTGTAGCGAGCGGACTTTCGCGAGAGCGCGACACTGTCCGACTGTGCTTCGATCGTGACAAATCGTGCGCCGGGCATACGCCAGGCGCAAATCATCCCGACTGTACCGATGCCGCTGCCGAGGTCTAAAACCGTCTGTGCCGTAGGACACCAGGTTGTTCCATACCACGCGGTGAGGATATCGTCGGTGGAAAAGCGGTGCCCTTCCTGCAACTGGAAAAGCCGGAAGTGTCCGCTGATGGCGTCGAGTGTTTCGTGGGGTTCGACCACGAGAGTGTCTCCGAGTCCCGGTGGAATCGGTCCGGATTTTGCCCAGCCTCTGAAATGGGTTTCGTGGGTCACCCGTCGATCATATCCGCTTAATCCACTCGGTCGCTTTCCGGTAGCTCTCGAACCGCTTCTCGTCGGCCCTGAATTCGGGCGTGTGCGCCACCAGGCGGCAGTTCTTGGCTCTCGAGGGATGCTTGATGTGGAGCATCTCGTGGTAGAGAACATAGTCGAGCACGAAGTCCGGTATATGCTGCGAATCGAACAGCAGGCTCACAAAGATGGTGCGGTGTGTGGAATCGTATCGGCCGAGGATTCGTCGAGATTTCGTTCTCGACCACGTCAGTCGCGGCCGCTCCATTGTCCCGGCGAAATAAGTCGCGTTGATGCGCTCGAAGCGGTCTTCGAGATTCTGCCAACGACCGAGGGGTGAGGCCGGCCGGGGGGCGCGGCCACGCTCGGTGCGCGCGAGCCGGGCACGCTCCTGGATCTCGTTCCCCACGATGAATCGCCGGTAGGTGTCGTGGAAGTCGGCAGCGACCTGCCGTCGATATAACTTGGCAAGAAGGATAATGGCCAACGCCTGAATAACCGGTTGAGGTGCGTCGACGAACAGGTCGCTTACCCGGATCAGGAGACGGTCCTCACGGTAGCGTGCGGTGTGCGTGAGTCCGGCGAAAGGAAAGAAATCGGCCTGTATGCGCGGGACCGGCGTGCGCGGTTTCACCTGCAGGTGAGCGGCTCGGAAGATCGGCTCGAGCTGAACGGAAGACATCTTTAGGCTACCGGCTTCTCTTTTCCGTTTTTGGAATCGATTTCAACGCGTTGTGGATTTCTTCGAGCACCTGGTCCGAATGTTTAATCGCTGCGTTCAGGGCGGACGTTTCGGTGGAGGTTTTCGCCTCAAGCTTCTTCAATTTTGGGAGCTGTTCGCTGACAAATTTTTCGAGGGATTCGACGTACTCCCGCACGTCGAGATGCTGATCGAAAGCATCATCGATATTGTCCATGGTTTCGTCGATGATCTGCATGTAGCCGCGAAGCAACTCTGAACGGGTTGCATTCCTGAGGTAGATATCCGGATTCAGGGGCTTGGCGGGAAGCTCGGCGTTTTCGACCTTGAACTTTTCCGCCTCCTTCTTCTGGCGTTCGTAGTCGGCGATGTCTTTCTTCGTCTGCTCTCGTTCCTTGGCCGTGCGTTCTCGGAGTCCGAGCGCAACGACGCGATTGTCCAGCAGCTTCAGGAATACAGGAACGCGCATCTGCAGTCCCTGGGCGTCGCGGATGACGTCCTCCTCCTCTTCGGTGACGTAATCGGTGCGCTGTTGTGCCGCAGCCGCTGTTCCGGCGAGCAACAGGACTGAAAAAATAATCGTGGTCAGGCGTGCGGTCACGGGAAGAGGGCCTTGAGCAGTTTGTCTCGGATACCGACAGCGAGCTTCTTCGCCTGCTCGACAGGCTCCCGGCGATCGATAGTCAGCATGCGCGCATAGTCGTCGAATTTGCGAACCTGTTTGCGAAGGGCTATTTCGAGTTCCTTGAAGCCGCCGGCTTTTTTCTGGGCATCGCGTCCGGAATCGACAAGGGTTTGATGGGCGTCCTCGATCGCCGCGGCGTAGGCGGTGAGCTCGTGCTGCATGTCGTCAAAGTTTTGATCGCGAACAGAATCCGCCACGTCATCGAGAAGGAGGTCCGAGATCTTGATTCCGATCTTGGTGCGTTCGACGGGATCCTTTTCCTTTTCGAGTTTTTCTCGCTCTCGTTGGAGTTCGAGGGCTCGATTCTCGAAGCCGGCATAGCCGGGCGCGCCTGTCAGAAGCAGGATTAGCAGGGATAAAACGATCCGCTTCATGTCTGGATTATAATCCCGGCAACACCTTTCGCAAAAACTGTCCTGTGAGGGACTCCGGATTTGCCGCAATTTCTTCCGGCGTACCCGATGCGACGACGTATCCTCCGCCACTGCCGCCCTCCGGCCCAAGGTCGATGACCCAGTCGGCGCACTTGATGATGTCCAGGTTGTGCTCGATGATCAGCACCGTCCCTCCGGCCTCGATCAGCCGCCTGAACGCAATGAGCAGTTTGTTGATGTCGTCGAAGTGCAGGCCGGTGGTCGGCTCGTCAAAGATGAACAGCGTTCTCTCGCTGACCTCGCGGGAAAGATACGCTGCGAGCTTGATACGTTGCGCTTCGCCGCCCGAGAGGGTTGTGGCGGACTGGCCCAGCCGCAGGTAACCCAGGCCGACTTCGTCGAGCACCTTAAGCTTCTTCGTAATTTTCGGAACGCTGCTGAAAAATATCAGGGCTTCACGGATTGTCATCTGCAGAACCTGATAGATATTCTTTCCCTTGTAGAGAATTTCGAGGACCGTGCTTTTGTAACGCATCCCCTTGCAGTCCTCGCAGATCAGTTCCACATCGGCGAGGAATTGCATTTCGACCGTGACCGTGCCGTCGCCTTCGCAGGTTTCGCAGCGTCCGCCGGGAATGTTGAAGGAAAAGCTGCCGGAGTTCAGTCCCTGACCCTGGGCCTCCCGCGTGGCGGCAAAGACCTCGCGGATATTGTCGAAAGCCTTGATGTAGGTGACCGGGTTCGAACGCGGGGTCCGTCCGATCGGGCTCTGGTCGACCAGCACGGTATCGGAAATCCACTTCGTGCCGCTCTCGATCCAGCCGGCGCCTTCCGGCGGCTCTCCACCGTGCATCGCGCAGCGCAGCGCTTCGTAGAGACATTCGTGCACGAGTGTGGACTTGCCCGAACCGGAGACTCCCGTGATGCACGTCGTGAGTCCGATGGGGATTTCTATATCGACATTCTTCAGGTTGTGCCGCGTCGCGCCTTTCAACCGGATCGTCCTGGAGCTTGCTGTTCGCCGCTCTTTCGGAGGCGGGACGCGGAGCTCGCCGTTCAGGTATTTGCCGGTGAGGGATGAGGTCGAACGCAGCAGCGCTTCGAACGAGCCCTGGAAAACGACGTGCCCTCCGTTCTCGCCGGCTCCCGGGCCAAGGTCGAGAATGTGATCCGCCGCGCGCATGATCTCCGCGTCGTGTTCGACGACCAGCACGGTATTGCCGATGTCCCGCAGACGCAGCAGGATCTGGATCAGCCGTTGCGCATCGCGCGGATGGAGGCCGATGGAGGGCTCGTCGAGCACATAGAGAGCTCCCACGAGCGAAGAGCCAAGCGACGTGGCCAACTGGATGCGTTGCGCTTCGCCACCGGAAAGCGTGGAGGAAAGGCGCTCCAGCGTGAGGTACTGCAGGCCAACGTCGTTCAGAAACCGCAGCCGCGAACGAATCTCCCACAATATCCGCTCCGCAATTGCCGCCTGCGAAGGCGTCAGTTCCACGGTGGCAAAGAATTCTGCGCTTTCGTGAAGAGTCATGCGGCACACATCTGCGATGTTCTTACCTGCGATGTAGATGTTGCGCGCCTCCTGCCGCAGCCGGCTGCCCTGACAATCCGGACAGACCGTGTATCCGCGGTAACGGCTAAGAAAGACTCTCACGTGGAGCTTGTATTTCTTGGTCTCCAGATACGCGAAGAACTCGCGAATGCCATTGAGCACGATCGCCAGTTGATCCGGGTCAAGCTCGCGGACAGGGGTGTCCAACGAGACGCCCCTGGCTTTAGCGGTCCTCTTGAAATCGTTGAGATAGACGCGATAACGCGGCTTGGTCCACGGCTCCACGGCGCCCTGGTTCAGGGAAAGCCCGCGATCGGGAATCACGAGGCCGATGTCGAGGTCGATCGTGTTGCCAAATCCCTGGCAACGGGGGCAAGCTCCGAAGGGATTGTTGAACGAAAAGAGCCGAGGCTCCGGATCTTCATAACGAAGATTGCAAGTCTTGCATTCAAACGCCTCGCTGAAGCGATGGCGCGCGCCTCCAGGAATCTCCAGAAAAACTTCGCCGCCGGCTTCGCGGAAGCAAATCTCGACGGAATCGATCAGCCGTTGCCGCACGTCAGAGTCGACCTTCAGCCGGTCCACGAGAACGAAAACGGGTTTGGAGAAATTGACGTCGAGCAAAGATTCGGGCTGTGAGTACTCGAAGATCCTGCCGTCCTGGAAGACTCGTCCAAAACCGCGGCGCTTGAGTTCGCCCAGGTAGGTGGCGAGTTCGGCAGGGCTCAGATTGGACCGCAGCTGAAAGAGAACGTAGAAGCGCGTGTCGGCGGGCCATGTGAGAACCGAGTCGCCGATTTGATCCACCGTGTCGCGGCGAACGGGTTGGCCGCACTTTGCGCAATGGGTGACACCGACGCGAGCGAAAAGCAGCCGGAGATAGTCGTAGACCTCCGTGGAGGTCCCCACCGTGGAACGCGGAGTACGCGCCGTGTTGCGCTGCCTGATGGCAATTGCCGGCGCGATCCCGAGCACTTCGTCGATTTCCGGTTTTTCGATCCGTTCGAGGAACTGGCGCGCATAGGCCGAAAGCGATTCGATATAGCGCCGCTGCCCTTCGGCATAAATGGTATCGAAAGCCAGCGACGACTTGCCCGAGCCGCTCACGCCCGTAACGATGGTCAGCGCATTGTGGGGGATCTCAAAGTCGATGTTCTTGAGATTGTGCACCCTGACGCCGCGGACAACGATGCTCTCCTGCTCAGTGAGCTTTCCAGGCACAACCATAACCGGACAGTATACCAGTTCGCGGTATGGGTTCGCTTGAGGCAGCGTGTTCGCGCGGGCGTCCCCTCCTGAGTCAGGAGGGGTGGATGCGCCATCAAGAGAATATCGCGTCAGCATCCGCAGCGGCGCAGACGGGGTGGTTCCGAAGCCGAAACGTTTCAAAATGCGATATAACGCCTTATATGTTCCATGGAAGTCTATTCGCGATGGCCTTATTGGTCGCGCAGACGGCTACGTTCACCCTGCAGGGGCGAATCACGACCGATCAGACGACTCCCTCCATCAGCCTTGTCCTTGAAGACCCCAGAACCCGGAACTCGGAGGTCGCCCGCACGGAGGCGGACGCTGAAGGAAACTATGAGTTTCGCGCTCTTCCCGGCCGCGCCTACCGCCTCCTTGCCACCATCGCCGGAAAGAAACAGGATCGCCGCGATATCGAGATCGTTTGCCGTCCTGGAGCCACTGTCTCGAAGGACTTCCATTACGGCAAGTCGGAGTCCACGCTGATGCTCTATTTCCCGGCGGAAGATCCGGACTTTGTGGATGTGGCCGAATTGCAGGGCGACTATCCGAAGGAAGTTCTGCGCGATTACGAACGGGCGTTCGAAGACCACCTCAATGGAAACATTGCCAGAGCGGTGCAGCGGTTGGAAGCCATCGCCGAGCGCGCACCGCGTTTTTACGGCGCGCACGCCCGTTTGGGACTGATCTTTCAGCAGTCCGGCTGCTACTTCGATGCGGAGACCGAATACCGGCGCGCCAGCGAACTTAGTCCTCGTTCGGCGCAACCTCTGTTGAATCTCGCCAGCGCTCAGATCCGCGCCTCCGACGTGGCGGGGCAATTCGATTCGTCGATCGCCGACGCGTTGGATACCCTGGGAAAAGTTCTGGAGATCCGCCCGAACTCGGCCGTCGCCCACTGCTTGATCGGTGCGGCGAAGGTCAAGACCAAGTCCTACGATGATGCCGAAAAGAGTTTCCTCCGAGCCTTGGAGCTTGACAGCAGTCTGGCGGCTGCGCGGCTCATGCTTGCCAATCTCTATTTGCACCAGGAGAAATGGGGCGCAGCCGTCGAGCAGCTCAAGCAATATCTCGAAGACAACCCTTTCGCTCCCGACCGCAGTGTCGTCAAGAAAATGCTGGACGGCGCCAAGGAGAAATCCTAAGCACAATTCGGGGCCGTGCTACTCGAACCCCGAATTTTCGCTCTCCTGTAAGACAGCACAATTCGGGGCCGTGCTACTCGAACCCCGAATTTTCGCTCTCCTGGGAAAGCTCAGCCAGGAGCCATTTCAGGGATTGATCCTGGCGATGAACGTTCCCCAATTCGCGAGAATGGTTCGTGGCGAGTTGGGGATGAATTCCGTGGCGAACCAGATGTCTCCATTCTCGTCGGCAACCGCGGCGGAATAGTCGCCCCAGCGGCCCACATTCGTGCCCAGAACAACGGGATAACCGGTGAGCCCGTCATCGGGAGCCACTCCAGCGGCCACCACCTTGATGTCGCCGGCTCCGCCGGCTCCCAGCGTCACGTAGGCGGCGCTGGGATAAAAATCAGGACCTATCAACGTAAACCCCATTACCGCTTTTCCAATGCTGCTGACGCCGACTGCGGGGAAAAGGACGCTGTTGCCGTTCACCGAGACATAGCCCTGGGAACGGATGGATCCGCCGAGTTGCCCGCCGACCCAGGTAGGCTGCACCGCAAACCAGGCGGCACCGGTGCGGACGGGTCCATTGGCGGTCTTGACCGCGGTGCTCAATGAAGACCAGAGCAAGCCCGCCGCATAAACGGTCTGCTGCATCCGATCGTCGTTCGATTCCACGAGCGGCAAGTGCTGGTGTCCAAGCTTTACGCCGAAAACGCTGCCGATGACGTCAGCCAGGGGCAATGGGCCGTCCTTCTGTTGGGCAGCCGGAGGAAAGCCATACACCTGGCTGTTCAGTACCGCGCTTTGCAGGACGACATTGGGGGTCGTATCCAGCGAGATCGTATTGGTCATGGCCCAGACGGCGATACGACTGTCTAGCGTACTGGTGAAATCGAGCGCGCTGAGGAAGTATTCGATGCCGCCATTGGACGTGGCGAATGCGCCACCCGGTGGAACCGTGGCGGGTTGCACGCTATAGGCGATATCTTCCGCCAACGCAGGGCCAGCGATGTGCACGACGCTTCCGGGCGACCCGGCAACCAACTTCGCTTTTGACGTTGCATAGATCTGTGCTCCGTTAAACCCAGGTCCGGTGATTGGGAATTCATTGGTGGTCACGTAGAAACCATACTGGTCCGCGCCGATCAAAGGCTGGTCGCCAAAGCAGGGGCATCCGGCATGCTCCGGCGTACCGGTGTTGTTGGTCGTATCAATCGAAAAAATGTTGTACGTTCCGGCTGGATTACTGGTGGTGCTGACGGCAATCAAAAGGGATGAAGCGGGAAGAAAATCTCCAGTACCCGGATCGATGCCGATCACCAGGATGGTTACAAACCAGCGATGGGTGTGAGCATCGAACAGGCATCGCGGATCTGACGTAAATGGCCCGTACACCGGAGGAGTGGAACGGATGATGCCCGGAGCCAACCCAAAGAACTGATTCATTGGAATCACTGCGGTCAAGGCCGCGCCGGATGTTGAGCGGACCCGAAAGGCGCTATTGACGCCCTCGAGAACAAAGCCTCCGCCGACAGCCAGGCACTGATCGGGGGGCTCGCTGCTGAATTGCGTATTCAGATACGCGCCGCTGCCGGCCACACGCTGGTCCAGGTGGGTTAGTCCCGCAAAGCCCGTGCCGCTCGAAGATGCCGACACTTGCAATCCCGCGGCAGTGGGAACATGGTCGGCAGGAACTCGCGCCGGGCTTTTGCGGCCGGTGACATTTTTGAGAAAGCCCTGTTCCTCCTCCGGACCCTGGCGGAACTCAAGGCCAGCGCCTTGCCCGCTCGCATTCGCAGGCCTGCCGGATAGCGATGTCGTTCCTACAAAGCGAAGTTGTTGAAGGGCTTGGCCTGACGCAGCAGTGCCACACATCGCAGCGAGGGCTACCAGCAAAGTCGCAAGTCTCATCGCGAGATTCCTCCTAAGGGTCTGGCCCGGATTATGTTGAATGAGTTCACAATTTATACCCTCCGCCGACCAGGAACAAGCATGGACCGATTAATCCCAAGTAGGCGTCCATGCGACGAGCGGACGTTGCCCCAGACGATGCGCGGCGGGGTTCTCCAAGATTATCTCGTTTCAAGAGAGAGCTTTGCTTTAAGGTTTGTCGGCGTACGAAAACCTTCACCGCCTTCCCATTGCAAAGGTTCAGTAAGCTGAATCGAGTCGAATCGTGCCGTCACGGCTGTGGTGGCAACGGTTGTCAACATTCGGATTAAACCTGCTCCGACGCAGGAGTGGCTGCCCGTTCCCAGGCAGAGGGGAAGCGGGCCACGTCGATCCAGATCGAGCCGCTCAGGATCTGGATAAACCTCCGCGTCACGATGGGCCGCGGACAATTTAAGGATGACGCGTTGACCAGCCCGGATATCCGCGTCACAAAAATGCATGTCGTGCTGGGCTATCCGATGGAGGGTCAGGGGAACGCCGGCGTACCGCAGAAGCTCATCGACCGCAGGTGTATGCACACCGGTCGTATGCAATGTGGCGAACTGTTCCGGATGCAGGGCAAGGGCAGCCCACATATTGGCGAGCAAGCTTAGCAGCGTCTGTGAAATGGCGACAAAGCCCGCACCCCGCAGTGAAGAAGGACCCGGTGGAAAGCTGCGACGCAGTTCCGCGCTCGCCCGCTTCCCCCTGATCTTCGCGGCCGCATCGTTGGGATCTGCAGCTGATGCAGACGCCATCCGGGCCAGGGCTGTCAATCGATCCACGTCTTCAGGATCGGCACCAGAAACTATCACCGCAGCGGTCAAACAGAAGGGGCGGCCGTAGTCCTCCAGCAAATCTACTGTGGAGTCGGCGGCAAGGTTCGCCACGAGGTCGGAAGCTCTGGCTTCCAGTATTCGCTGCCACGATGCCAGGTGTTGGGGCGTCAGTTCCCGAGAAGTTTCTTCTCGCATATTCAAGTGCTCTTGACCGTTCGACGCCTTGAGTGAACCACTTGCGGCGCCCGCGGGAATCAATCCGGGTTCGCGCATCCCTGCAGCAACGTCCGTGTAACGGCTGAATACCCAGGCGTTCGTGAACTTGTCAAGATAGGCCGGTGGCTGCGATGAGACGGGCATAGCGTTTGCGTAATGTACCGCGTGCGGTGAAATGCGTGCAATCTTCTCTGCCGATGCGGTGACGCAAGTCGACGCGGATAGTAAGTCCTGTTGCGGGAGCATCCCAGGAATGGGTGGCGTCGGAAGAAGAGGCGGCCAGTTGGCCGCCCCTTTCTTCCAAGGCAGAATCGAGTGTTAGAAGTTAACCCGTACCTGGGCCTGGAGTACACGGTTGCCAGGAGTACCCTTGCCCGTGGCTCGCCCGAAGTTCGCGCTTTGAATGCTAAGCGTGGGCTCGTTCCAATTGGAATGGTTCAGCACGTTGGCGGCATCGAAGCGCAACTGGAGCGACTTGCCCTCCGTCAGATTGAACGACTTGCTGATGTTGGCGTCGAGAGTTTGGCGCCGCGGCAGTATCAGTTTGCTGTGTGGAAAATTGCCCTGAGTGCCCGGCTTCGAGTTCTGGAGCAGGTTGACGGCATATTTCCCGGTCGGAGCTCCGGTCGTTGCATCCAGGACAGGATATGCGCCGGCGAAGTTCGATGGAACGATGGCCGCTAACCCCGTCAGCGTGCAACTGGCGCCGAAGTTGAATTGACCGGCGGCGGTGCCGGAATCGGGGTTCGAGGCGATACGGCCATTCGCCACGTCGGTCGTGCATTGCGGGTCTTTGAAATTGGTAAAGAGATCGGGAGAGCCGTACATCCATCCGTTGTTTCCGATCCATGTCGGGTTGAGTTGTGGCTTGACCCAGGGTCCGATGATATCGGGACGGGGGTACGGCCGGTCGCCTCCGCCCCCATGAGACATCATCTGCGCGCCATAGGCGTCCCGTGGCAGCCCGCTGGTGTTGCGTTCGATAATACTGACCGACCAGCGCTCAAGCGCACGCGCTATCCAGCCGGAAGAATTGCCCAGGAACAGCCTGTTCGGGCCAATGGGAAGCTCAAACGTGCCGCTGACCCGGAAGTCGTGCGAAGTGGTGGCCCAGTTTTCGACGTAATCGTTACTGGGTTTCTTGGGATCGATGAATGTCGTCGGGTTGAAATAGGGCGCCGGAAAATCCATGATCTTGTCAAACGCATAGGTAGCCTGAAAGCTCGTGCCCTGTGTCGGCCGCAACGTAAACTCGGTCTGCAGCGCGTTGTAATTGTTCCAACCGTAGTTGGTGTGCAGCATGGCGTTGTCGAAGCCCTGTAACCCGGCGAACTGCGGGTTGGTGATCATGTAGTCTTCCGGGAAGCAGCGCAGGGGTGTGGCGTTGGAGGCTGTGAAGCCGGTAGCGAACACACCGGGTGCCGTTTGTTGCACGTACGAGTATCCATTGGCCATGCGGTCGCAACCGTTGCGCTGAACTCTGGCGCTGACGCCCGTAACACCGGCCGGCAGGTTCTGCAGGAGCCCGGTTGTCGTGCTGGAAGTGCTGTTCAGATTGTAGAGGGAACTGACGAGCCCGATGAAGTTCCCGTTTGCGAGGTTGGCCGTGAACGTCGAGTTTCTTCGCAGGTGGGCGGCTCCAGTTTGGTACACGCCGCTAACGACAGTGCCAACAGGCCCGTACCCGGTGCCCGCTGTCCCATGCAGGTCCAGCCCGGCGAACATCTGGTCCAACAGCACGGGATCCTTGCCTGCACGTGCATCCAGCAGCGCCTGGAACAGCTCCGGGTTATAGAACACGTTGAAGTCGTTCACGTCGAACGTGGTGTCTTCACGGCGCTGGAACGCGCCAACGTATCGGACATCCAGCGTCATGTTTCGCCGGAGCGAACGCGTGATGGAAAGATTCGCGTTCATGACATAGGGCAGTTTGTAGTTCGGATCCCACGCTTGAACGTTGCCGAGAAACGTGCGGCCCGTAATTGGAAGAGGCAGGCCGGGCGCTCGATTGGGCTTCACCGGCACCAGAGACGCGAGATCCGTCAGATTGGGGAGCCTTCCGCTGCTGACGATGGGCGTGAACTGCGGGTCGGCCGTGCTGAAGGTCCCTGCGATTGTCGCGCCTGGCGCAGCGCCCAGGACGCCTTCCAGGTTACCTGCCGTACGGCCAGGAGTGATGTAACTCATCCCAAATCCGCCGCGCATTGTGGTTTTGCCTTCTCCGAACCACGGAACCGTCCACGCGAAACCAATGCTGGGGGCAAAATTTTTCCACTCCGTCGGAAACGCGTGCTTTTTCGGGTTGGGCGTGTTGGGCCCGACGAATTCGCTCGCGGTCAACAGATTGGGGTCGCAAGTCGACGCCGGAATCCCGTTCGGATTTGCCGAGCCAGTCGTACAGGCAAGAGCTCCGGTGGCAGTGGCGCTGGAGCCATAGCCGGACAGGTAAATGCGTGGGGGAGAACTGAGCCAGTCCTTCATCCAATCGTTCGGGTCTCCCGGTTGGTGAACGCCGAACAAGCCGAGACTTTGGTTGGCGATGCGAGACGTCAATCCTTCTTTGATATAGGGAGCCGCATAGCCTTCCCAGCGCAGACCGAGATTGACCGTCAGGCGCCTGTTCAGCTTCCAGTCGTCCTTCACGAACGCCGCGTAATCATCCGCCACCTGACTTCGATACCTCTTGCCGGTGGTGACGAGATCCTGCCACACGCCCTTTTGTGCATCGGCGGCCGAATTGATCCAGTAGTTGGTGCTTGCCGTGGAAACGGAACCGCTGAGCAAGTACAGCAGGTTGGAAGCAACAGTCCTGGCGGCCGTACCGCCACCGGTTGCTGCCGTCGCCAGAAAGCCCGGCAGAACGTCAGCGAACTGCGTCGTGCTGGATAGAGGCGTCAGATTGGCGCCCCAGGCACCCAGCGTGACGCTCGGATAGGAATCGGCGGCGTAGCCCTTCGAGCGGCTCAATCGAATCTCGCCGCCCCCTTTGAGGGAGAGTCGACCGTGGGAGTAGCTGAGTGTGTCGGCATACGTCCAAAGTGGAGAACTTTGGCCCGCGCCTGCAGTCGTCGACGTGATCCGGCCGTTTGAGGGCAGTCCTCCGAGGTCGGAATTGATCGCTGAATAGTAGGTGATACTCCCGGGTGCCGCCGGAGAGAGGGAACCGAGAATCGCATTCGTTCCGGCCGGCAGGAACCATTTGGTGGCTTCGTCTCGAACCGCGGTGTCCCGGCTCTGCCAGGGAGCGAGAGTTGTAGACTTATCGATCCGCAGACCGAACCGAAACTCGTTCAACAGGCTGGAAGATAGTGTGGAAGTGGCGTTCACCGTGAACGTCTGCGGACGCCCGATCACTTCTCCGAGCAACGCGTCCGGCCAGCTTGAGGCCGGGACAGCGTTGGCGCTTGACGATCTTTCAAGACTCCACTCGGCCGCCAGTCGATGCTTCGTCGTGAGGTTGTGGTCGACCTTGAGTGTGAACTGTTTGCGGCCGACATTGTTGGGGTCGCCGCCGGCGGCTGCGGTGGAAGCCGCGCCCAGGCTGCCCTCTCGGCCGCGCTCCCAGGAGAAGGACGCGGTGTTCAGTCCGTCTCCTGTGTTGTAGGCGTTCGCTTTGGGCATACTGCTCAAGAGCTTCTTGATGTATCCCGTTTTGTCGGCCGTCTGCCGGAGAGGGTCCCAAATGCCGGTGCCTGTCGACGGGCCAAAAACGAATGTGCCTCCCGGGCAGAATTTTGCCCCGTCGGCCGCCGTGATCGGAACCAATGCATTCGAGGCCTCGTCATATCGCTGGTTTCCAAACACGCTGAAGCAGCGCATCGGCGCGCCATCCGGCGGCGGTGTGGGATTGCCGAAAATATCTACGGAAGCTGCCACCTGTGTGGTCAGGCTGCCCGTAATTGGAGTTTGGACAGTAATCGGGTTGGCCGGATTCCAGCCTTGAAAGTAACGGTAGATGCCCATTCGTGCCGTGTCGGTTAACACCAGGGAGTTGATGTGCGTCCGGCTAAGACTCTGTTGTTGGTCCCATGAGGCAAAGAAAAATGTCTTGTTCCTCACGATGGGACCGCCGTAGCTCACCGTAACGTCGTTCCTGTTATTCCAATTCAAAGGCGTGCTGTTCCGGACTTTGCCGGTCGAGGGATCGGTAAAGGACAAATGATTGTTCGCCCACGTATTGGAGTCCAGGCCCGTGTTGTGCACGCGCCAGGTTGCAGACCCTGTGTACCGGTTCGTTCCGGATCGCGTCGTGACCTGAATCTGGGAATTGCCGCGAAACTCGGGATCGACCGGCGAGAGAATCATTCGGATTTCCCCTACCAGATCGGGATTGATGTTCACGGTCGACTGCAATCCGAAAATGTTGGGATCGTTGCGTCCGCTGTTCACGCTCATGCCGTTTCGCGTGACATTTACCGTATTGGCGTACTGACCTGCGAAGGTGTCGGTATCGAAAGAACCGACGACGGTAAAATTCCCCTGCTTCATGCCGGGCATGACCGCCATCAGGTCGAGAATATTGTTGCCCACCAACGGGAGCTGCTGCGTGCGCTCCTGGGTGAGCACGTCACCGACGGATGCTGAAGACTCTCTCAGCAGCGTGTCCGCCGTGGCGGTGACTTCAACCGAAGTTGCTGCAGTGCCCACCTCCAGGGTGAAATCCTGTCTCACCTGCGTGCGGCCAAGATCAAGGTCCTTGAATGTCGATGTTCTGAATCCCGGTAGTGACGCGGAAACGGAGTACTTTCCCGGCGTCAGGCTGGGGAAACCATACGCCCCGGCTTCATTGGTGATTGCAGTCAGTGCCACGCCGGTGTCGGTATTGGTGGCGGTGACGCTCACGCCAGGGATCAACGCTTTACTCTGGTCTTGCACGATGCCGCTGATCGAGGCATTTGCTCCTTGCGCGAACGCTGCGTTCGCAGAACCAGGTCCGAGCAACAACACGTATGTGAAGGAAAGCAGGAACACGAACCAAGGCAAGCCGGCCAATTTTTTCATTAGGACCCCCCCGAATAATCGCTAGCCAAAGACCCAGCCGAGATTTTGCGGACTGATATATCACAGAGTGAACGCCGGTGCACTAGCAGGAATTCCGTGCCAGTTTTCCCCGCGGATCTGACGCAGCGCGCGCCCAGTTTCGAGTCTGAGGCTGAAGAGATAATGTGGCGATAGGCGGGGGCCCGACCCCATCCTTGAGTGCTATTGCGCTTCGCGCGGTTCGGTCAGAAGCCGGATGCCGTCGAGGATCTGTCGAACCCGTTTTTTAGAAACAGTACCTGTGTGTTCCGTAAGGTCAGACTTATCGACAGTGAATACCTGGGAGACCACGGCGACGCTCGGTTTCGGCAAGCCGCCCTCTCCGGCCTCCAACAGGACATTGCCCGGCGCGCCTGCGCGTTTCAGATTGGATGTGAGAGTGCAAACGACGGTCGTATGGATGCGGCTTTCATTGAAGACATTGTTCTGCACGACCACATGGGGATGCCGATAACCCGGACTCGATTCGGAACGCTCGTCCAGCGTCAGCCAAAAAACATCCCCTTGGTGGATCACCACTGACCGTCCACGATCTTGCGATGACGCTTGCGCATTTTCTTCATGTACTTCCGCTCTGCCGGATCAGGTTCTTCCTTATAAGCCTCATTGATCTTGTCGAGGAGTTCCCGACTGTAGTGACGCTGAATGAATTCCTCCAGGGCCACAGCAAACAGACGGCTTCTTGAAAGCTTCATGTCGCGAGCCATTTCCCCGGCCTGTTTGAAGAGCTGTTCGTGGAGCGAAACTGCTGTCTTGATGGTGGCCATATCGTTATACCTTTATGATCGATAAAGTATAACTATATATACCAAATTCAGGCAATACCGTTTGGCGCCCCCGCGCTGACGAGAGCCAGCCCCTCTCTGCGAATTCACCCAAGGTGACCAGATCGTCGGTCAGGTTCTATTTCAGCAGGGCGGTCCAGTTAACGATGACGCTGATGGGAAGAGTCGCCGGATCGGCAATTGGAGCATCCGGCCGCGGGACCAGAAAGCGTTGGCCATCGGGAGTGACCGCGTAGTCGTGATAGGAACCGCCCTCGGGATGAGGAATACCGACGTAGCCGGAATCGAAGAGCTTCTGGGGCGTACCCCAGCGGAAGGTCGTTCCTTCCGGACTGATCGGGATTGCCATCAAGTCGCGGGTCTGGCTCGGAATGTAATAAAGCTCCCTGGTGTCCCCTCGCCACCGGACCGAATACGCGGACGCGCCCGTCGTTGTCACTTGCCAGCGGCCTTCGCCGGTTGGAAAGGCTTTCACATGGACTTCTATTCTTCCCGATTCGTTCGATATATAGGCGATCCACTTTCCATCCGGAGAAACCTGGGGCAGGGATTGCCCGCCCTTTCCCTCCACAATGGGGATGGGCTTGCGATTGCCGGCAAGTGGGATTGCCCATATGTCTTCACCGTTATCCTTCACGCGCTTTGTGTACACGAGAAACTTGCCGTCCAGGGACCAACTGAACGGAACAGGATAGTCGTCGGACGGTTCGAGCAGCATCTCCTCCGCGCCCGTTCCGGCGGCCGGCTTCTTATAGATTCCACGTTTCCCGTTACGCAGCGAGGTGTAGGCAATACTCGATCCGTCTGGCGACCAAATCGGACTCGAGTTGTCTTGCGTTGGATCGAACGTCAAACGGGACATCGGGCCATTCGCAGAATCGAAGAGCCAGATGTCGCCCCCGGTGCCGTCGTGGCGATGCACCGCCAATCTCGTCCCATTTTTGGAAAGTTCAACGCCGAAGAACGCTCCGGCGATCCCCACGAGGTCTCCGGGTTTCCCGTTTCGATCAAACCACTGCATTTGAAGATTGCCGCTCGGTATCGATGAATTCCGATAAATCAGAATTCCCGTATTCGATATCGATGCGGCCAGCGCATTTTGGGTTGAAGCGACGTCTGCAACGAGGCGAATCGGGTCACCGCTCACTTTCAGACTTTTGGCATCGAATGCCTGCGCAAACAACGATCCCTGGCGCGCAAAGAGCAAGTGACCTTCGGGCGAGTAGAGCGCGGGAGTTTCGGCTTTGATGAGAGCGGTGCTCTCGGGCTTGTCTAAAGAAGCGACGTAGACGGTGTGATTGCTCTGAGTCGTGTAAGCCGAATAAATAAAGTGATTCTGGTCCGGAAGAAAAACGGGAAACCGATGACTCACTTCCGGCGCCGCGAGATTGGTCAGTTTCGTCGGTTCGCCGCCCGCCGCTGGAACTCGAAACAACGCGGACAACGCCGTCGACGCGAAGATGATGACGCCGTTCCGGTTCCACGCCCCGCCTCGAAATGCGGACGCGTCGCAAACGACTTGCGGCTGCGAGCCCCCTGCGTCGATTTTTTTCAGTTTGCCCTGGGCGCCGAAACCTATCGTCTGACTGTCCGGCGACCAAAAAGGAAGAGCGGCGCCCTCCGTGCCCGGCAAAGCTTGAGCCGTTACGGCGTCAATGGGACGCACCCATAAACGAATGGTCCCCTTCGCATCCGCGGCGGTAAATGCGATCCGCCGGCCATTTGGAGAAATGCTTCCGCCGGAATAACTGGGGGCGATGTTCGCTGGACTGAGATAAGTCTGTTGATACGGAGCCGGAATCTCAAACCGCATCGCCTGCACGGTGTCGGCAGGTCGATAAAACATCATCGCCGCAAGCGCAACGCTGATCAGGAAAAAGAACGCCGATGCCACGACCCAGAGCTTTCTGCCGCTTCTTGACCCGCCGTCGATTCGCGCTTGCACTCGAGTTTTGGCGGTCTCGCTGGATTCGCTCGCGGAAGTGGACGCAATCCATCTCAGCTGCGCCGCAAGGTCTCCGGCCGATTGCCATCGTTGATCCGGATCTTTCGCCAGGCAACGGCGGCCGAGTTGGTCCAACGCCGGCGGAATTCCCGGAAGAATGGAGGTCATCGGTGGCGGTTCCCTTTCGAGAATGGAACCGATCAGGCTGACCTGGCTTTTACCTTCGAACGCCTTGCGGCCTGTCAGCATTTCATAAAGGACCGCGCCAAAAGCAAAGATATCCGTCCGCGCATCGGCATCGTTGCCCTCGATTTGCTCTGGGGCCATGTACTGCAATGTGCCGATGATCACGCCTTGAGCAGTGAGCGCGCTTTCTTTGGTGGGCACTGCCGATGACGAAGAATACGCCGGCGATTGCCCGGTTTTCTTCAACCTTGCGAGACCGAAATCCAGGAGCTTCGATCCGGACTTTGCCAGCATCACATTGCCCGGCTTCAAATCACGATGAACGACGCCTTGCCTGTGCGCGCGGTCCAGGGCATCTGCAAGCTCGGTCGCGCATTTCAATGCCTGGTCCAAAGGCAGGGGCCCGCGTGTTAGTCGCGCCGCGAGTGTTTCACCGTCCAGATACTCCATGACAAGGAAGTGGATGCCGTCGTGATCCCCGACGTCGAACAGCACGCAGACGTTCGGATGATTCAATCCGGCCACCGCTCGAGCCTCGCGTTCGAAGCGTTCTCGCAAGTCCGGCTGCTCTGCGAGATGAGCCGGGAGGATTTTGATCGCAACCGTCCGATCCAAACGCGTGTCACGCCCGCGGTATACCTCTCCCATTCCACCGGCGCCGATGAATTCCTGAATCTCGTATGACCCGAATTTGGTCCCTGCCTGAAGAGTCATGTGCGCGGATTATACAGGCCGACCAAGACAGAGGCGAGAGATCGAATGTTCCTCACCGAGTTCAAATTCCCTGGTTCCGTGGATTCATTGGCGAGCGATGTAAGCCGATGTATGATGCTACCGCCCAGCCAAAACCACTGTGAGGAAGAAAGATTCGAACCATGGTTGTGCGTGGGCCTGGAGCCGGGCGATCTTGGCAGCTCGGATCCTCGATATCTCAAAATGAGGGTGAGGCAGATGAGACTTAAATTCTTCGTTGGTTTGCTCGTTCTTCTATCAACAGTAGTGTTGTTAGCCCAGGCACCGCAGGGAGCCAGGGGCGCGGCGCCGGCGGCCCAGGCACCCCAGGGCGCAGCGGCACCGGCTGGCCAGGGAGCGCAGGGTGGAAGAGGCGCCGCTCCGGTCGGCCAGTTGCAGGGTGGAGGTGGAGGGCGCGGCGGCGGACGCGGCGGTCCGCCGGTCATCCAGGGACCTCCCGACGGCGTGACGCCTCTGCC
>Ga0134121_10000143_pt1 | contig 83318 bp, 68 predicted proteins | sample KB301_FD_96463 | JGI IMG/M metagenome (GOLD analysis project Ga0134121, IMG submission 96463) | Terrestrial soil microbial communities without Nitrogen fertilizer from Kellogg Biological Station, Michigan, USA - KB3-0-1 | ecosystem: Environmental > Terrestrial > Soil > Unclassified ...
CTGCTTTGGTTTTGATTAGCTTTGTTTCATTGTTCATAAGTCTGACAGTTTTGGGGTTCACTTAAATTGGTTTCAACTTTTAAAGTTAATCCCAACTGTCAGATTAAGTCGTAACTACTTCATTTTACCTGCATGAAAACAGTCTCACTATCTTTCTATTATCAATATCTGATTCCACATCCGGCTTCCGACAGTCACTTTTAATAAATACATTCCGGATGGCTGAGTTTTATCAATGAAAATTCTTTCTTCTAAGAATCCGTTGCTAACTACACCTGATCTTTCATTTATAGCTTCTCCCATCAAATTCGAGATGTTGATTTGGGCACGAGATTTTTCCAACCCCTTCAACCGGAGCATCAATTTAAACTCGTCTGTTGCCGGGTTAGGAAAGACATGAAGATCATCTGCTGAGACCTGTGGAGATGCAGTAAGTCCTGTTGCTATACCTTCAAGCCGCACGATCCAGTAGTCAACACCTCCGTGATTACCTGAAACATCACCATTGTTCGAGTTGCTGTTGCTTACAATAATATATCCTCCATCGTTAAGGGGGAGAATGAAATTAGAGATAGCATAACCACCATCATCACCACTTCCACCTAATGATTTCTGCCACTCTATTGCTCCGGTTGTATCTAACTTCAATATCCAACAATCAAACCCGCCTTGATTTCCGATAACGTCACCGTCATTAGATGAAGCCGATCCTGATACTATATATCCATCATCATTTGTTTGGAAAACTGTGGAAGCAATGTCATAATCACTCCCACCAAACGATTGTTGCCAATCTAAATTCCCTGAGGCGTCTAACTTTACTATCCAATAATCCTGACCTCCGTGGTTGCTGCTAACATCACCATCATCGGACCATGAACCTCCTGCACAAATGTAACCACCGTCCTTTATTTGATAAATTGAAAATGCCTGGTCGGAGTTCGTTCCGCCAAGAGATTTTTGCCATTGAATAATTCCTGCCGAATCTAATTTAACAATCCAGTAATCTGCACCTCCGTGATTATTGCTAACATCACCATCATTGGATGCCGAATACCCGGCAACAATAAATCCATGATCTGAAGTTTGCTGTATTGAAGCTGCCTCATCATTTTGACTTCCACCCAGGCACTTCTGCCACTGAACTACACCAAGAGGATTTAGTTTAACGAGCCATGCATCAAAGTTGCCGTGATTGCCTGTTACATCGCCGTCTGTAGAACTGGCGCCGCCGGCAACAATATAGCCACCATCTTCAGTTTGTTGAGATGAAAAAGCTATATCAGCGTTACTGCCTCCGAGCGATCGTTGCCACTCTACAAGTCCGGTTGAGTCTAACTTCACTACCCAATAATCATGTATACCATGGTTCCCTGAAACATCTCCATCATTTGAAAGGGATGTGCCTGCCAGAAAGTAACCTCCGTCAGAAGTTTGGTGAATGGAATTCGCATCTGCATCATAATTACTTCCTCCTAATGATTTTGTCCAAAGAGTATCTCCTATACCATTTAACCTTATAACCCAAAAATCATCTGACCCGTGATTTCCTGAAACGTCACCATCATAGGAACTGGTTGCTCCTGAAACTATAAATCCTCCATCGAGCGTTTGATCCACTGTAAGTCCCTGGTCGGAACTGCTGCCTCCGTAGCATTTTTGCCATAGAATGTCTGGAGCTATTTGGGCTGTTGCTAAATGAGCGTTGAGGCAAATATTGAAAAGGGAGAAAATTAAAAATGATTGTTTCACGGTTGAAGGAGTTTAGGAATGGTTAGAGGCAATAATATCAAATGGATGAAATGAAAAGGTTAAAGAGAAATTGGCAATTCATTTTGTCATTACTCTTTACCACTTCATGTGAACATTTTTAGTGCCCTTAAAATTTAGTTTGACTTCCACCGCGTCCCAGAATAACTCGTTTGCGCTAAACTGATCTTTCAGTTCTTCCCAAAAACTTTCCCATGTTACAGGAGGGTTGGACGATGTTGCCCATTTGATAGTGTCATTAACTACAAGTTTAACTACATCTTCTGCTTTGTTTTCAAGTATTTCAACAATGGCCTTTTTAATCTTATCATTGGTAAATTCTTTCATTACTTCCCTGCCAAATGCTTTCTTGATTATTTTATCAGCGAGCTTTTGAGATTGCTTATCAACCTTATCAGATAACAGTGCAAATACTAAATCCCAGGCAGCATCAGAAGAAATGCCTACCCAATCAATACGATCGCGAGTGCCATAGTGAACTTCCATTCCCTGCCCGATTACTTCAAGCAGCGATCCGTAGCTGGTTCCGATGGCGCTACCGGCTAATTGGCTTTTTGTCAATGCTCCACTTACTGCCCCTACAGTCGTCACAGATGCCTTCTTTACGAACGTAAAAAAAGTAATTGCACGATCTGCGCCGGTAATATTTTGTCCGGCATATTGGTAAAGTATGCGATGAGCTTTATCCATTTTTACTGAAGAAAGCTGAAGCAAAATATAGCCGACTTTGATTTGGTACTTGTTGATGGAGGTCATGCCATTGAAAAGCAGCCGCCGTGGTTCATCCCAAATAGTAATAGAAGGCATGGAGGTAAGTCCTGCTATATTTGACATGGCAGATACTATGGGAAATTCGTGCTTCAGGTTGAGTAACTGTTGATGATAATTATAGTCACCTTCGAGACGCATTAATTGATTATGCCATTGCATTCTCAGAACTTTTATAGCTTCATCAGTTGACTGATTGTTGTATTGATGAGTTCCGAAACTGAAGGAATAGGGCATGGTATGAAAGGCAGCAGTGAGCCTCGCTGCTCAAAAATAATTGTTTTTTGAGTTTCTGTTTCCGTTTTAAATCGGAGTAAGAAATATTATTTGCTTCTCTGCGACGAATGCATGTCTGCACGTGCAACATTGCTTGTGAACATACAAGAATACACGGCAAAGGGGATAAATGAGCACTAAGAGGATGGACTATATGATAGCAGGGGAGGTTTTGTTTTTGAATTAGAATGGTGGCATATCAAAGATATTATTTTGGGGGTTATCGTATTGAAGTTTTTTTGGAGGTAATGACCTTCTTTCAAGGAAAAAATTTACAATCTTTTATTAACTCAATAGTGCTATATACGGAAAGGGTATCAATAGTGATGGGGTTTGAAAAAAAAAGATAAGGATTGGGTGATTATTCAAGAACGGGTATTTCTAACTGAAAAATATTTGATGATAAAAAATTTTCTACCATCGGTTTAATTAAATCCTTTTCTTCTACTCGTGGATTGGCTCGAAGTAAATAGACTTTATGAGCATCTCTAACTAGTTCTACAGCTTCTATGGAGGAATCACTTATGACGTAACCCAAACTAAAATCTACAAAATGCTTTTTGGTTTGAATTCCCAAATCATTTTTTGATAAATAAGGAATGACTTCATGAATGGGGAAAGGAATAGAGAATTTTTCGCTAAAACTTTGATTTGAAGCTATTGGAGTAACATAATGAGATAAAGGAGTAAAGAACTTATCTTTTGGAATTGTTGGGTAGCGCTTAGCAATATGAATAGTATCCTTCTCGAAATAAATAAATGCAAGAGATGGATCAGGAATTGGTCCTTTTTTTTCTATAGTTCTAACCGCTAAGTTGGTAAGATAAATGGTTCTCTCACTTCTGTTAACAACGGTATAGGAAATCTCTATAGATTCACCCTTAATAAGCATGTTTACGCTCAATGAAATTAAAATTTCCATCATGATTTTGTAAAGATTACCATGCGTTTAATGTTGGATCCATATACGTTGTTCTTAATGGCTCGCCCAAATCGCTTCTTATTGCATTTTCAGAAAACGGTTCTTGAGTGAAATCTGGAATACTGTAAGTGCTGTTCGGTCCTAACCCTACTGTTCTTCTCTCCTCTAAAGCACGGTTTAATGGCAACCCGGTCAAATCATTAGGTATTGGCGGCCCAGAGGTAGGATCTCCTACGAGATTCCCATTGGCTATATGTGACGCATGACACAATTCATGGCCTAACGGAACAGAAGGGGGCGGATTATCCCATGCAGAATTATTGCCATACATAGGTTGTTGATTGGGGTAGTACTTAACGGCTGCATCTTGCCCTTTGCCATTATAAAGGTTTGCATTGCTCCAACTTCCATCGCTCGTTTCATCTCCGGAAGTTGATATTGCTTCAGCCACAGTAACTTTATTTCCACTTTTTGAAATTGATTCTAATAATTTAGAACCTGAAGGTGTATTCTTTAATATCTCCAGATCGCGCTTTGCTTTTTGAATAAATTCCCAATCACCATGAATCGTAATAGAATCGTTAAATTCATACTTTCCTAATACAAAAATGTCAATGACCACTTTAATATCCTTGAACAACTCTCTAATGAAGTCAAGCACTCCAGAAACATGAGGATGGGCACTCAATGATTCAAGATTCACTGAAGTTGCAGTCTCGCCTATTAAAACTGTAGGTAGACCAACGGTTATCGCGCCCCCATGCGCTGTCATATCTCCCATTCGTGCTGCAGGTTTCCCTCCAATCAAAACTCCGGTTGAACCAAGAACAATGGAATCGAATGCAGGACTCACGCAAGTACACATATCTCCCATAACGGCTGCAGGCACACCACCAATAAGTACAGTAGGAATACCAGGACCAACAACGGGGCCGCCTACATGAGGTTTGGGTCCATCACTCATAGGACAGATGTGCATATCACCGACTCTTGCTGCGGGTTTACCCATGTTTTTTTATTTAGCTCTGCCGGCCATCAATTGATATCTTCTTCTCCAAAAATCAAGAAACTCTTTAGGTGTTTTCCCCTGTCCACCGTTGAAATCCATATTTCTCCTGATCCCTTGACTTAGTTCAGTTCCATTTTCCGCAGCTTTGATTATTGCTGTGAGTCCTGCAGCACCTTGTTGATGTGCGAGATAACCATATTCAGGGTTTGTGTTTAAGTCAACATTGATTCCATGCTTTCTTAAATAACTTAAGTTTCTTTTTGTCAATCGTGCGGCGGCATCAGCAGATTTTTTTGCATCAAGGCAATCGTTATCACTTAATCCGAATTCCCGTGCTGTAGCAGGCATAAATTGAAACAACCCGCTGGCACCGGTTTTTTTATTTTTTGCTTTTGGGTTGTAGGACGACTCAATGGCTGCCATCGTCAAAAGATATTTCTCAGGAATACCATGATTAGCTGATGCTTTCTGTATAGCGTCGTAAGCATCGGTTCTATTAATTTCTTTGCTAACATTAAGTTCTGAAGTTCCTAAAGCAATTGATGATTGCATAAATTCAAATTTTTAAGTTGAGTTGACATTCTTCAAGAAGCGTATTCAAACATACTCCTAAAGTCTTCATTCTTCACCCAAAAGAAAACGGAATTGAGTTGCAATAATCCAAATTGATTTCTGCCCGGTTGCTTAAGAAAGTAAGAAATTTTTGCCTCATTGTTTCGTACCTCAACAACATCACCTACACTTCCTCTTTCGATGGAAATAAACTCAGGCGATTCTACTCGGGTTTCAAGTCGAATCCTTGAATCGGATAACCGAAGATTGCTGAGGGGTTTTACTTTTTTGTCGGTGATCATAAAAGTTTATGGATGTTGCAATCGGTAATTTCTAAATGCTTCATCAAGATCCTCACTTTTTTTCTTCCACGCATCTCGTTCACCAATAAGAGTCTTGATACTTCCAGCCATATCTGATTGCCCGAGAAACTCGCCTTTATCCTTCCACCTCATTTCATAACCAGTTACAATGTCTTTCCATCCAAATCGACTTGCTAATTCGCTATTACTTCTGATCAAGTCGAGTGCCGTTCCTTTCTCCAAGTCGTAATCCGCCTTCACTTTTGCCTGCATATTTGGGTCTGTAACCTTTGTAAGAATATCTTCTAACTTTTTCATTTGATCAAAAAATTTTTGAGCTTCAAGTAGTTGATTGTTACATTTAATTTTCTCTTGGTTTAAACTCTCTTTCTCCTTCCGCCCCAACTCAATGTTCCCAAACGCAGCAAACAAAACCACCACAATTGAAATCACATAAAACAGTAAAAATTGAAAAAACAAATTGCTCCTTTCTTTCTCGTTAATCGGTTTCATGCTCACGGTTCGTAAAGTTTTTTCTGTTGAGTTGTTAAATTGAAATCAGTCGTTAGCTAACCTTCACTAATCATTCAAAAAACTCCATCCCTTGGAAGGAGGTTTTGTATCAGGTTGTTGTGGGCCTGCAGGCCTGATCGTCTCAGATGAGTCCCCAACAGCCTTTCTGAGAGGCTCAATGGTCTCACCAATCACAATTCCGGAATCTTTTTGCTCTCCGATGTATTTTAATTTGCTCAGTTGCTTGAAGAGCCTTGCTACCACACTCACGAATCGTGATGATGCCTGCAAAGATTTTGCGATGTTGAGATGATTGTATTCAATGCTCATCACACTCATCATCGCATTTTCAAATTGCGATTGCGACATTTCGATCCACTGCTTGAAGTAGTTGAACATTTTCTCCTTGTCCCTATCCGGCATCGAATTCACAGCAGCGCTGATCGAGTAACCGAGCGAAGAAAGCTTTTCAAACATCATCACCGGCGGCGCTTCTTCAATCGTTAATCGCAATTGGGGAATCACAATGGACAGATAGCTCAAAACTTTTTCTGACAAATAGAGAATGTTATTGGCAAGCTCCGTTTTCTTCGGTTCCGATTTTATTTTCTGCGTGATCATCATCGCTGCTGTGCCGATGTCGAAGAGCTGCCTCCGCATCGCCTCAAACTCATCCTGCAGCGGCTTGTAGCTGCAAATGAATGCGCAGGGCGGAATAAAAGATTCATCAAGAGTTATCTCTTCTCCAACCACATTGATTTTTCCTATGGTGATGTTAAACGCTGCGGCTTCGCTTTGATTTACCTGTTCTGAAGGAATGATTTCCAAACGACATTCCGGCAAGGTGTAGGGATAGCGGGCCGGAGTTTCTTCAGGATCGGGAGAACCGGCAGGAACTCTTGAAAAGGGATTTACGATGATTACTACATCCAATTGAGAAGTAGTCGCGCTCTTAATTTTAAATGTTGCTTCCAGTTCACTTTGATAAACCTGGACTTCTTTCGAATGAGTCGATGAAATTTCTATCCGTGCTCCAGCCGGAGTAATTGCTCTGCACTCATTTAACTTCACCCGAATGAATTTCGATTGATCCACATTAAATTGCAAATCGAATGATGATCGCACACCGGGAGCCGGAGGCAGCAATCCGAAATTGAAACTCGTAATGCCCATGGCAGCGTAATCACGAAGCCGGTCGGCGATGGATAATTCTTGCTGAATAAAATGCCGGTCGGAGACCTTCATTCCATCCATCCAGTTTACAGGCAGGAATTTTATTTCAGGAAGCATGTTGCGTCAAACTTAATGTTTTATCCTTTCAGTTTTCATGATCTCATTTACCTTAATTCCATTCTGCTGAATCGTTAAATCAGGATCCAGAAATTTTTTTGATGCCCACCAATTCTTCTTGATGTAAAAATACCATCCGAATGATTTGTGCTGATCATCGAGATATTGAATTTCATTTCCCGGAAACTTGTAATTCCATTCCTGGATGAAGAAGTAAAACATATCTCCAAGCTTCATGTGGTAAATGGCTTTGCCCTGCAGATTGGAATTATACGTTTCACCAAATTTTTTCGCACATACAAAAGTGACAACCGCATAATGAGTGCGGTCAAGATTTTCATCGGGCACGAGAGGCTTAGCGGGGTAAAACCATTCTTTGTATTGCTCAGGAGGAATGCTGATGGCAGCGTTAAATGTTTTTGCCAGCAACCAGGGTGAAGGAAAAATCAGGAATGCAGTAGTCATTATTCCGGTGTATGATGTACTCATAAATTTTTGAGGCAGGTACGTCCCGAAAAGATAAAATGCAATTGCAAAACCTATGCATCCAATAACAGTGACAGCGAGCGTTAAAAGAAGTTCAGACTGAATAACATTATTGGCAGCCCAACTGAAGCGGCGGTTCATCTGAAACACATGAAGCACGCCGAAGAGAATCAATACGGCCATGAGAATCCCGTGAATAAATTGCGGTGAAAGCGTCTCCGTCATTTTGAAAAAGCCCACTGATGCACAACATGCACCGAGCAGGAAAGAAACAAAAAGGTACTTAAAAAACTTACCCTTTGTCGCCTTGCCGGCCTGCTGCATGGCTGCACCTTGTGCCTGTCCTCTTGCCGTGGATGCAATTGATTGAAGCATGTTTAAAAAGAGCGAATGAAAGTACAGTTTTCTTCTCAAACTGAAATCAAAACACCGGGCTTGATTAATTCGCAGATGCGATTGCCGCTTTCAGCGTGGTGTTATATCCTAACCGTGAATAACTCATTTGCTTTTTGTTCAGCTCAAAATAATTTACTGCTTGTTGAAGAATCAAAACTTTCAATCGTGATTCCAGCGGAATAAAATAATCAGCAAGAGCAAGAAGTGCCTTCATCTTTTTTCCATTCCGCAAATAATCAGGAAGTTTTTCTACCGCTACAGGACCCACTTTCATCTCAATCACGGGATGATTTACTGAAGTCTTCGCCCCGCAAACTGTATTTACGCCAAGTACGCTCAATTGTTGATTCAGGATAAAGCCTGGCAAAATATTTTTCATCTCACCATAAGCAATATTCAACTCCACTACTGTGTTAAGACATGCCTCAAAGGAAAGAGTGGTGAGGTGTAAGTTGCCAACGATCTTGTGAAGAATCGGAAAGAGATAAATCAGCGTTGCCTTCTGCCGCAGATCCAATTCATCGGGAAGCTGCCAAAACTGATCAAGCATTTCTGTGTATCGTGACTCACTTTGGTAACCTCGCAGGATATGTTGTTCTTCCTGCTCAAGCACAATTCGCTGATGGTAGAATTCATTTTCGAAAGGAAGAAAAAACTGTCGTGCAAATTTTTCCTCGCGGCGGCGCAACTTCAGTTCATCCACCATCTCTTCCTTCGATTTAACGCCCGCCCTTTTTGATCGCCGCTGGCTGTGAACCAATGCCTGCGGCAGTGCATCGTAAATTCCTTCGCGAGAAACTTCAATCGAGCAATACTCATTTCCACTTTTTGCTTCTTTCTCAGAAACTTCAAGGACATCTTTATCAAAACGTCGCTTGAACAAACTCTTCGGAACAATCACGATGTCGTCAATTAAGAAGCCACGCTCCACCATATCGGCGGCTACCACTTCGGCGCGAATGTCGAATGGCAACTGTGGAATGATCTGACGAATGTTTTCAATAATCTCTTTCAAGTACCGACTTGTTTTTCAATCATCACTCTGAATGGAATAAACGACGCTGAGCGCTGCTGAAGCTTTTCCCGGAGATCAGCACAAATGGATTCCCAATGCTCCGGCAATGATCTCAGTTTTTGAGAAGGAGTAATCATCACATCAACCGTTTGCACAAATCCCGTCAACGAATCGGAGCCGATTGAAAATCCTTTTTTCACTTCCACTTCCAATATCTGCTCACCCAACTCAGCCATGCAAAATAGTTTCACATCATTCGGAGTAACGATTCTTCCCCGCGCAATCAATGAGCTCTTGAATGCACTAAGCCGTTCCATGTCATTCAGGCGATTCTTTCCCCCCTTCGTTGTAGTCATCAGGAACAACGTATCATTTCTCACATCGCCTCCACTGTACAATTCCAGTTTATTTCCTGCACGAATGTTATTTCCAAGCTCGCCATTCGCTGACCAGAATGAAACGAAAACATTTTCTCCCGCCTGTCTTGGATTCATGATAAGATACGAGGTTCGCTCTCCTTCGAGTTGTTGTTTTCCTGCACGCTGCTCAAGCAATGCAATCAACTGGTTAAACTGCCTGATGGTAGAGGTGAGAAAATCATTTCCAAGAACCGAAAACGCTGCACTCTCATCGCGCAGCAAATCCAAAAGGTAGCTGACAGTTTCCACGGCGTTGCGCTGATCAAACCGTTGAATGCCTCCATGCCTGAGGGTGTATGTACCTGCATTGTAGTTGCGCGAATTCGCAAGCGGGTTGCTGGTGTATTCAAATTTGTCAGAAGTGGTTACGCTGGCTACTGTTAAAAAATAGTCGCTTGTCGGGAGTGGTACAATGTTGAGATTGGACTGAAGACGAAATGTAAACTCATTCAGCTTTTTGTTTACGATGGGGAAACAGTTGACATTGCACGCCACATCACTCAAGAGGGCGTCATTGATTCCTGCAGGGAAAACAACTTTGAGCCATACAAGCTGCCCGCTTATTCTTTCAAGGTCAGAAGTACGAAATACGGAAGAAAATTTTTCCGGGTACTTGCATCTTATTTTGTTGATAGAAATTTCATTGCTGCCTGAAGAGACAATTCTCACGAAGCACTTATCATACAGTGCAGAAATGTCAAAGCGGATTCGCTCATTCAAATCAAATTCATCTTCGAGTTGCGCTACGTGATCGTTTCGTTTCAATCCCGGATCTGTCTCCAAAGGAAATTCTTCAACGAACCATTTTGAATGTGGAAGCAGGTTGTAGAATGTCTGGCTCTCAGGATTGTTTCGTACTTCAAAATAAAAATTGAGATCATCCAGGTCTTTGATTTCCGAATTCATTTCAAGCCCGATCCAGAATGTGTTGTTCTCCAATCTCCTCCGGCTATCCGCTTCCATCACAAGCGATTTCTGATAACCGTTTTGCATTTGATAAATGCGATCTGCAAAAGCAATATATCGAACACTGCCATCTATCAAATTGAAGTTTGAAAGCGGAGAGAAAAATATTTCTTTCGATGTCTCCTGTTGTGTAGCTGATGCTGCTGCAATTTTCCTGGTGAAAAAAAATTGCAGCTCGGGGGTGATCGTGGTCTCCGCCTCTGTGGGTTTTGCATACAGAATTGCGTGAGCAGGATGTGGTGCCGTGATAACATCAGGCGTGAGTAATTCTGCCATGCGGTTGATCACTCTGAATTGCGTGTCGGCAATATCATTGTTGATCTTCCCGATCTCATTCACGCATCCCTCGATAAGCATGCTCACAATGGGATCGAATGAAACTTCTACGTCAGCATCTTCTGCTCCCCACAGGCGGGCAGCATTTTTCACCATGCGGGATTTGATGCGCTCTTTGGTGAGAGATGACGAAGCAGGCATTTAGGGTGTTGGGTTTGGAATCAAAGATAAGTGAGAAAGAAAATTTTGTATCTCAAAAACATCAATGCGGAAAAAAAACCTGAAATAAGTCAATGGAAACTTTGCTACATTTCGAATTGCAAGACCTCTTAACCCAACCATCATGGAACAGTCTTCAAAAATTGATTTGGATTATGATAAATTCCTGAGAGAGTTTTTATTAAACAAACATACCCTATTCGATCGAGATATTTTGTATATCTCATGTGGAGCATTAGCCATAACATTTTCATTTGTCGGCGCAATCATTAAACTTGATCATGCTGCTGATAAATATTTCCTTATTCTCTCATGGCTGCTTTTTGCAATGGCAATTTTGTTTTGCATGATTGCAACGCATATTAACATTACGCGCGTTAGTCGCCTTATTGATATGAATTACACAGGCGGTGTAAATGAAGCGCTTCACGCCTATCGGATGGCAACAAATAAACTTATGCGCTGGCTTCGGTTAATACCGATGATCTTATTGATTTCCGGAATAATTTTTCTTTTGTTGTTTATTTCAATCAACCTGATTTAAAGAAACCATTTCTTTTAGTCAGCTTCATAGATAGGTCTAATATTTTTTGGCAACCAATCTTTAATTGAACAAAAACTCGACATCCTCTTTGGTCAGCTTTTTCACAAATCCTGTTTCATCAGCGATGAGATCAGAAGCGAGCGCCTTTTTCTTTTGCTGCAGGTTCAGGATTTTTTCTTCCACGGTTTCTTTGCAAATCATTTTGTAGGCAAAAATTTTATTCACTTGTCCGATGCGATGCGTGCGATCAATCGCTTGTTGCTCCGCGGCAGGATTCCACCACGGATCAATCAGGTAGACGTAATCAGCAGCGGTGAGATTGAGGCCGAGCCCTCCGGCTTTGAGCGAGATCAGAAAAATTCTGAGATCAGTATTCTGCTGAAATTCATTCACGGCTTCAATCCGTTTTTCAGCGGACGTGCTTCCATCGAGATAAGAATATTGTATGTCGCGCTGTTTCAATTCGTCTTCAATCAGTGCAAGCATGCTCGTGAATTGCGAAAACACCAGCGCCTTATGCTTGCCGGTATTTTCCTGAAGCTCACGAATCAGCTCCTCCAATTTTGTGGAGGTGTTCGGAAATTTTTCTTCTTCATTCAGCAATGCCGGTGAATCACAAATCTGCCTCAGTTTCAGCAATCCTTCAAGAATGTAAATGCCGCTGCGATTCATTCCGTCTTTCTCAATGCGCTCCATGATACTCTCACGATAGTGATCTTTGAAGCTGTTGTAAATTTTCCGTTGCTCTCCATTCATTTCACACCACAGAATGGTTTCTGTTTTGTCAGGAAGGTCTTTCGCTACCTGCTCCTTTGTTCTTCTTAATATGAATGGATACGTGAGTTTGCGCAATTGAGCAATCTTATCCTTATCGCTGTATTTGTCAATCGGCGTTGCGAATTCAGTTTTGAAAAATTCCATGCTGCCCAGCATTCCGGGATTGAGGAAATGCATTTGGGAAAATAAATCGAAGGTGTTATTCTGCACCGGCGTGCCGCTGAGAATAATTTTGTTTCGGGCCTTCAGGAGTCGCACCGCTTTTGAAATTTGCGCAGCCGGATTTTTTATGGACTGGCTTTCATCCAGCACCACATATCCAAAATTGAATTTTGAAAAATGCTCAATGTCACTGCGCACCATTCCATAGCTTGTAATGATGAGATCGTGTGAATTGAATTCCTCTTCATTGAATTCACGGGCGGCACCGTAATGCAAATGATGACGCAGTGATGGAGTGAATTTTTTTATTTCTGTTTCCCAGTTAAAAATCAGTGATGTAGGACAAACCACAAGGTGCGTCTCCTTGGAAGCTTTTTCTTTCGTGTGCTGAAGAAATGAAAGCGTCTGTAATGTTTTTCCCAATCCCATATCATCAGCAAGGCAGCCGCCCCATCCCAATTGATCGAGCAGGGAAAGCCACTGAAATCCGGAATGTTGATAGTCGCGCAACGTGGCATTCACAGTCTCAGGCAATGCAGCTTCGCTATGATCGCCGATGCTGTTGAGCCGCTTTCTCTTTTCATGCAGCTCCGTCATGAGCGCATCATCATCAAGCTGCTGATGCAATTCATCAATGATGGTCCAGTGAAATTTCGAAAGCTGAAGTTTATCATCCTTCGCCTCACCCATCTTAAACATCATGCTGTATTGCTGAATCCATTCTTCGGGCAACATGCCGATGGAGCCATCACCGAGCATAATGTAATTCTGTTTGCTGAGTATGGCTTTCTTCAAATCACTCAGCGGAACCACCTGGTCTCCGAAGCTCACTTCAATTTTTACATCGAACCAATCAATACCCGTGGAAGCGCTCATGCTGAATTTTCCCTTGTTCGTATTGTATTTGAATTTCTTCAGGTCCTTCATGCCATACACAGGAATATTTTTCTCCTGCACGCGATGATAGAAATGAATGAACCAATTCTTCCTCATCGCTTCTGCAAAAGGCAGATAAAAAAATCCGTTCTGCTGCCGTGCAAACATGGGATGCTGCCCGCGCAATAATGTGATCAATTCATTTTCCTGCTCCTTGTTTCTTTTAACCTGAAAGAAAACTTCATTCGACATGAGCAACGGTTCATCTGCATCATCAAAAGAAATTTCAAATTGCTCATACTTCCATTTCGGCTTGATGAGAAGGTATTGCTCATTCAATTCACTCAGGTAGATTGCCGGCGATGGCGCTGTATCAATATTTTGAATTTGCAATACGCCGTTGAAGGCGACAGGATATTTAGCAGAAAGCGGAAGCACCAACCGCTGAATCAAATCCTTCGTCGCATTTTTTTGAATCATCAGTTTTCCTTTCGGGAAAAGATGAAGCACGTCAGCTTCCGATGCAGGAATGCGATAGAAAGTATTTTTTCTTTCCAGCAACAAGCCGTAATGATCTTTGAATTCTGTAAGCGGAAATTCCTTTTCACCAATCAGCATTATGGCATGAACCGAAATAAAATTATTCTCTTCCCGCAATTCAAATTTCCATGTTGGGACAGAAGGTGAGAAAGAAATTCTTGTGAGGTTGTTGAGTCCAAATTTTTCATTCGCCGGTGACTTGTACAGGTGAGGATAGCTCTCCAGAAATTCACACATTGACTCCAGCGCCTCACAGAACTTTTGTTCCAGTAACCCCGCGGCATCGCCATACAATTGAGAAAATGGATTCGCATAGTGCAGCACGTTACTATGTCCATGCTTCGCAAGGATATCGAGCAATCCGGCTTCAGTGATGGTTTCTAACTTCCGTAGTGCCGTTTCCGGAAAATCAGCAAAAAGAAAAAGATCATCGGGTGTTCGCATTGGTCGCTTGATCACCGATTTTTTTCCTTTCTTCTCTGTGAACACCAGCGCATCAACCCACAGGCGTACCTGGTGCTTTCCACCCAGCATGAGCACCAGGCCCGCATTGGAAAAATCAGCAGGCACATCCATAATTTTTTCGGGAACCGCCGGAGATTTTTTGGTGGATGACAGCATTGATTTTATCCGGTTCCATGTCTGTTCATCATCGCGGCGCAACAGAGCTGACGGTTTTTCCACCACAGCAAAATTTCCATATCTGTCAATTCCGAATTGAAATTGTTTAGCAATGTCGTCGCCGGGAGAAATTCCATACGAGTCAAACACTTTTTTCACTTCTGCCGAATAGTCATCATACTGCCGGAAGTAGTAGTGCCCGAATTTATGCCCGCTCTGCTCAAGCACGTCTCTTGCATGATCGCAGAGGTACTCGTCGGTAAGCTTGCCGCAGTTGCACGTAACCCTGATCAAATTCTTACCTGCGTACTGAATGGAAGTAGAAGCGTTTCCCTTTCCCTCCATTGCAACAATTGATTTCTCTTCTTTCTTTGCAACAGGAATGACATGAGAGTTGTATCGAAAACGATAAGATTGATTTTTCAAATACTGTGCGTAGTTCCAATACTCCAGCGCCGGAATTTTGAATACAAAACTCACCGGCTCGCCTCGCTTGGGTGATGAACCAGTGTTTTTATTTTTTGTCTTCGCCTCAAGCTGAATCACTTTCGGTTGAGGTACTTGCTTCGCCAGGTGATCGAGCCAGCGCAGCGCAACGGCTACCTGATGCTTGCAGGTGTTTTCATACTCTACTGCATAAGCGCAATCGCAGAAGCCACTGATCATTTTCACATCGTCTTTCGCTTCGAGCGAAACAGAATACAATTGGGTTCCGTCAGAACTTTCAACATCCATGGAAAACTCATCACCGGTTTCATTCAGCGTGAAGGAATCGTTGGAGATAATTTTGTGAATCCCTTTTCCACGATGCCTTACACCGCTTTCGGCATACCGGATGAAATCATTCAGCCATTTGCTTAATTGATTGTTCACCCGATTAGTCACCTGACTACTGACCTGATTATCCATCGCGCGAAAATATCAATGTGAGAGGTAGGGTGGGAAAAAAATAATGCACAATTTTTTTTGTTCTTTAGACTGATCGGGGAAATATTTTTTTCATGAGGAATTTGAATTCCCAAATGGCCCGGAAGCTATAACTCAACCTTCTCTAAAAATTTCGGAAATAGACTAATCTTGTTTGCATCTTTTGCATTGAACAGGAATGGCTCAACATCTTTCGCCATTTGCTTCATGTCAATGTTACTACATCGCTTTAGTACAGCCGCTCTTAATTCAGAAGGAGTTTCGATGCCGGCTTTTTGTTTCAGAAATCTGTAATCGGGTTTCGTGGAAGACAAAAGGAAGACAACGTCAAAAAAGTCTCTGCCCTTTGATCTTTTGCGATGAAGAAGAGTCAACAATTTTTGAGATAAAAGAATCGAAGGCGGCGTCACAAAAATTTCGGTGAATACATCGAACTTGTTTATCAGAAAAGTTCCCGGTTTGAATTTGAATTCTTGCGGTTCTATGTCAATGCTGATGAGAATGACCTGATCACGATGCCCGCTCAATCCTTCCTGAAACAACAAGCCCGGAAAGCGAAGATGGCAGTGCCATGCGCCTTTCAATACGGTATTGACTTCTACCCTATATCCTTCAGCGGTCAGCATCTTTTTTATCTCTGCGGCTACCTGTTCAAAATTTTTTGCTGTCAGTCCAAGATTATCGAAATCAATATCCTCTGAGAACCGCTGGCTATTATGCACAATGCGAATGGAGGTTCCTCCGAGAAAACAGAATTTGCTTGCATGTTCGGTGTTAAAAATAATTTCAAGGACTTTGTATTGCAGGTATTCGCGCAGCAAGAACGCCTTGAACCTGCTTAACTGCGGCGGATAAAATTTTTCAATCTCAGTAATGTTAAACATGTTGAATGAATTGAATGAGCGATTGCGTTTGCTTCTCCAATCTTGGATTTCGAAATTGCTTCGATAAGATTTTGAGTTGCCGAAAAGTAATGCGCTTTCTCAATTCACCTCTGTTAAACCGAGTCTGTTCAAATTCTTCAGGAGTGTCGAGGTGTCGGTTAAAGTATAAGTAATCGAGCAGTGCCTTTTCAGGACCCGCGATTTTGAAATGCAGATTACCGGCAGACAAAAGCTGATAGCCAAAGAATAATTCTTCTTTGATATTGCGAAAGACAAAAGAGCCGATCGCTGTATTAAACTTTTGCGTCTTGCGGGTGCTCACTCCCGTGATCAGGAATACTCCTTCAGGGATGAAACCGTAGTATGCTAATGCGCTCTCCAGCGAAATGTAGGATGGCTGATAGATTTTATTAGAAGCAAGAAATAAAAAGGGCTCCGTAATCTTCTGCTTCGCGAAGGTGTAGTAGCTGTTTGCAATCTTTATGATGTACTTCTTTTGCTGCCACTCCACGAGCCGGCGGCGGTCAAAACGCGGTTCTGCTTTGCGAATGTCCTTCAATGAAAACAGATGAAACGACTCAAACCGTTCTCTGAATTGATGATATGTCATTTCTTATTGTTGTGCAAAATAACAACAATTGGAAATAAATTGTTTTACTCTTGTATTGATCCGGGAAATATTTTTTCAGGAGAGCGCTGAATTCGGGAGTGGAGCGAATATCGGGCTTGATGTAATTGCTGGCTCCAATCAGAAGTGCAAAGTGATTCCCTCCTTCACAAGTCGAAATCAAGAATACAGTTAACAGGATGAAAGGAAATGTGACTCATGAAATTCACTTCATATTGGGTTTAATCTATCAAAGAAGCAGATTAGTGAATTGAGCGAATTCGATAAAGCGACACAATAAAAAGAAGCTCGCTTTGACGATTGATCTAAGCGTAAGCAGTTGCAGAATCTGGTTTCATTGGTGATGAATCCTGAAAATAAAAAGACTTAACTCCGTTCTTGAAGCGATCAATACGATCCTGCAAGCCGTTCAACCCGCCATTTATCTTACGCGTGATTTGCTTGAAGTTATTATAGTTTTCTCCTTCATCAATCGGCTTGCTTAAGTCAATCTTATCAGCAAAAGAATTCAGATTCTTTTGGTTCCAAAACCATCCTGCGCTCAGCACTGAATACCTGATCTGATCACTCGTGCTCACTCCAAGATTTTTTCCACCAAGCAATTCAGGATTCTTCACGAAATCAACACCGAATTCCTTTGACAGTGCCTTGTAGTTTCCCCGGCCTGTAATTTGAATCAAACCTCTCCCCTTGAATTTTCTTCCATCGCCGGTCTCCGTATTTCCCAAGTCAGTTCTTCCTTCATAAGCGCCGCCGGACGCCAGTTCTTCAGTGTAATACAGGCCGGCACTTTCGTGGCCGATCTGAGAAAGAAAACACAGTTGCCTCACAGGAGTAATGATATTGTATTTCGAAAAAGTTTCTTCGAGGTAGGGAAGTAATGTTCCGGCGTTGGCACTGCTTTTTGCCATGGTTGCACCTTTGAGTTGATCTATGGTCATTGATGAAATTTTTATAGTGGGAGAACAATGGTTTAGTCTAATGAAATCGGGCTTATGTAAATCGGTTCCACAAACGGCGGCAACTGTTCATTGGTTTTCACGATCCGCGCTTCCACCTTTACTTCAAGGCGTTTTCTAATACCTTCCGGCTTAATGTCAACACTTACCCGTATACGATCAATTCTCTTTTCATGAACACCGAGTGAATCAATGATTGATTTCGTCACCCTGTCTTTCCAGGCATTTACGTTCGAGATGTTCTCGAAATCGAAATCCCAAATACTGCAACCGAAATCAGGATCGTAGCGACTCTCGCCCAGAAACGTGACGAGTACCAGGTGAATACGCTGGTGAATGGAATTGCGTAAATCGGTTTTATAAAAATCCCTTCTGTCGAGGATCGCTTCGAAGGGAATGGGCATGGGAAAATATTCTTCCAGCATCCGGGTTTTTTTGTGCTTAGTTAATTTTTACCAGTCCGGCTTTAAGAGAAGCAATGCCACCACCGTCAAGATCCATTGTGGCTGAAGATTTTACTTCCAATGTTGCAGAAGATTTTATGCTGATGCTTGCGTCGGCCTCAATGGTATGTTTCGTTGACTTCGCTTTGATCTCCTGTGAGCTCAGTTCATATTTGTTGTCAGCAGAAATCTTCATGCTCTGCGCCTGCATCTCTGTTTCCTTACCTGATTTGAAATTTATTTTTTCTTTCGCCTCGATGGTAATGGATTTCTCTGCGGAGAATGAAATGTCGCCTTTTGTTTTGATGGTGACTTTGCCATCACCTTCACACGTGAGTGACAAAATATTTTTTTCGTCTTTGTTGAAAATTTTTATCTCTTCTTTGCCGGATTCATCAATAATAACTATCGAGTTGCCGCTCACGGTTCGAATTCCTTTGATGTAATTACTTGAATGTTCCATTCCATCGGACTTTGCTTTGCCATGAAAAGAACTTCCGACCACAAAAGGAAAATCAGCATCGCCATTTTCAAATCCCACGATCACCTCGTCACCTTTTTCCGGAACAAAATAAAATCCTCTTCCCTTACCCCCGTGGGGACTAACTGCACGAATCCACGGTGACATGGCGGGGGGCTTCTGCCATACAAATTGTACACGTATTCTTCCAAGTCCCTTTGGATCGTTGTTCTCTTTCACCACTGCGGTTTGGGTTTCACAATGTGTCTCGTGTACCGGTGAAAACTGAGGAGGAAATTCTAATGAGTGAGGAATGGCTTTAAAATGATTCTGGTAATTTCCAATTCCGCTTGCAGTGTGCGTGATACCAATCACAATGTACTTTCCGAAGTTGTCTATGTTGTCATTCTGAGATCCCATTTTCCCGGTCACTTCAATCACACTTCCAATCTTGAGAGAAGAATTATTGCTCACACCATTAAAGATCACATACTGACTTGCAATCATTCCCTTAGTAACTTTCACCATGCCATCAAGCTTGCTTTTGTCAAGCAACCCCTGATGTGTTACAATTCCCGGTTTAAAGCTTGAGAGGTTTTCTGAAGCACTTAGAGCAAGACTGCCATACTTATCAAGATTGCTTATTGATGCATCTGAAGAAGAACTCTCGACGACTTCATTTTTTTCATAGTCATACGACTTCATGCTGAAGTTGGGATTGCCGATGCGCATGGAGACATCGAAGTTGAACAGGTCTTTTCCGAAGTAGAGGGGAATTTCTTTTCCTGCTGCTGGCTTGCCGAAGTAAATTTTATTTCCATCATAAAAAAACCATTCACCATAAGTAACTGCTAACCTGCGAAAAAACTGAAAGCTGTTTTCTTTGTACTGAACCAAATAAGGAATGGAAGATTTGTTTTTCGGGTCGCACTGAATGTCAACAAAGTTTTTCGGATAGTTGGCAGCCACCTGGTTTATGATCTGCTGCAAATTTTTATTCTCGAAGGAAACACAATTGGGCTGGTCATCGAGAACATACGTAGGGCTGTATCCACGGATAACAATATCCCCTTGTGAGTTGCCATACTTCGAAACACTGACCTGTGAAATGATTCCTTTGAAGTACGTGTCTGCAATCTGTATCTTGACAATCTTCCCGATGTTATCTTTTGTGCTCTCAAACATCGGCTCATCTTTTCCTTCCAACACTTCAGCGGGCACACGAATTTCGAACGAATGGTGCTGATCAATGCTTTGATTAACGACCAATTGAGAAACGATTTTCACCGAATCTCCATTTTCGAATTCGATCTTTACAGTTGAATCCTGTGATGCGGTCATGGTACAGAAGAATAGAAAATGTCTATCGCCATTTCAGTGGCGATAGACAAGATGAAGGAAAATAATCTTATCTAAGCTTTACTTACAAACCCTCGCTGCCCTCTAACTCCTCCGCAGGAGTCCAGTCCTTCGGACCTGAAGGGAGAACCCTCTCGCTCGCACTCGCTAATGGGGGAGCGGTTTCCCGACTAATCGGGATTAGGAGGCTGCGTAAGCGATTATTCAGGCCATTCATTTTTATGCTCAGCATTTCCTACAGTGATTTCTTTTGCAGAGATCACGAAGTGTTCCGTCATTGGATTATCGCCAATGTTCGTGAATGATTCCGTATAGGAGACAACGTAACCTTCTTTGAAGTTGATCTCCTTCATCTTTTGTTCGCTATCGCGTTTCATGAATGTAATTTTTCCATCCTGGTGTTTGTAAGGATCAGACATCCACTCGGCAAGGGAAGAATCAGAAGTTGATTCTACTTCCAATTGAATTTGTCCACCCTTAACGTTTGATGAAGGACGACCGGTTGCATCAACATCTTGCTGCAACGAGTAACTGCAATGAAGGACGCGGCGTTTTTTGCCACCTACTTCGAATTCGGCTTTGAATGACATGAGTTTGAGTTTTAGGTTAAAGAATTATTGGTTTACAAAAGTGATTTTTATTCTGAGATTACACCGATTTTCGAATGATTACACCGATTGTCTCGAATGATCGTGAGTATCTCATCGTTGCAATCGCTTTTTCATTTTCAAAAATCGGTGTCGTCCTGGTTTAAATCTATTCCGGCCACTCATTGGAAAACCCAACAGAGCCGATGTTGATCTCCTGCGCCGATATTCTTATTTTCTCTATCATTGGAATCTCGCCGATAAAATCAAACTCCGCTTTGTAGTCAACACAGTATCCTTGCTTAAATGATAACTCCAGCATTTTTTGCTCATTGTCTCTTCTGTAAAAAGTAATCTTTCCATCTTCAACTTTATACATGGCAATCGCCCAGTTCGCTAAAGATGTATCAGAAGTTGCTTCTACTTCTACCTCGATCTGCCCTCCGCGAACCTCCGATGATGGTCTTCCGGTCGCATCTACATCCTGATGCACAGCGTATGTGCACTTCAATACCCGATATGTTTTCCCCGCGACTGAAAAATCCGCTTTGAATGACATAGTCCATTTTTGTGAATTCGTACTGATTATGCCTTTGCATATTCGGCTGCCCACTCCGCTGAATTCGGATCATCACCTTTCTGTCCGTCAAGTTTGATCATAAAACTCTTGGCAGGAAAATATGGGGTCATGTGAATGTCGAGAAAGATTCTGTCCTTCTGGTTCGGATCTTTCTGAAAGCGCATGATCTTAAAATTCTCGATCAATTTCCCTGGCCCAGTGATGGCGTCAAGGAATTTTGTGATTTGCGAGCGAAGATCTTTTTCAAGATTTGAATTCCAGTTTTCAAATGCCCGGCGATTCAGAAAATCAATCAGCACTTTAGTGATGTAATCAAACACCCGCACTACAGAATATGTTTGTAGTCCGAGGTTGTCACCATTGAATAATGTTTTTGCTGAAAATGCCATCACCTTTCCATACTCATTTACCATTGGAACCAATCCCAGCTTTTCGAGATTGGCAATTTCACTCTTCTTCAGTTCGAATTTCACTCCATCCACTTCATTCATTCCTCCATGTTTTTTGCCGGCACTAACCTGTGACATAAGCGTGCGGTACATCTTACCGGCTAAAGCGCTTGAAGGGGGGACATACAAATCGTCTTCTTCACCAACATCAGCATATTTTCCTCTTCCGACCAACCAGTTGCAAGCCATCATGACATTAGAGCGAAACGTGTCCCCTCCTGTAAGATTAGCCGCTTCAAACATTTCCATTACATCATCCGGAGTATCGAGATGCATGAAATCAGTCACGAGCATCACCTTGTTTTCATAAGCAATCTTTGCCCACTTTTCAACCACTTTATTTGAGCCAAGATATCCCGGAACCACAAGAAGAGAATAATTATCTTTAAGGTCGAGACGATCATAATTCTGTTTTAATTCTCCCGAAACAGCATCAATGAATCTGGTATTGTCAAGGTCTTTCAGTTGATCCAAATCAGCATTCATGAAGGCAGCATTTTTCAACTTATCTGATTCGGTGTTCTTAAAGAAAAGCGCAACGGAGCGATAAGATTTTTCTAAATCGCGTGTTGCATCAATTGCTTTCTTCAAATTTGTTTTCAGAAGCTTATCTGCGGCTTGTGATTTTTGATCTGCCTTCTCGATCATTTCAGATTGTGAAGAGGAATCACTAAGTAAGGCCAACCATAAGTCAAGCGTATTTTTCAAAGCTTCCCGCTCAGATTTTTTTTCTTCGTCAGTAAGAAAAATTTTCATTCGGGCTTTTTTGGCGGGATTGAGATTTTGAACTCCATCAATTGCGCTTTCAATCAGATCAAAGCCGCCAAGCTTTGCCAATTTATTCGCGCTTTCTTCAAGTTGCTGAACTGGATTTTCAACACGAACTCTTTCTGCCTGCTTATAATCTGTTTGCGCTGTTTGTGGGTTTAATTCATTTTCTGCCATACAGGGAAAATTTTATTGTGAGGGGGGTTATTTTGCGTCTTCGATTTCCTGAAGTAATGCCTGAAGCGCACTGATGAATGCTTGCTTATTCTCAGGAGTTTCAATTGCAGTTTTCAAGAGCTTATTTGATTTCAATTGCTTGATCAATTTTGCATAGTCTTCCTTCTGATGAAGTAAATCTCTGAGTAACGTGCTCTGGTTGGTGATACCTTTGGTACCAAAATCTCCAAGATTACCAAAGCGCAAGGTTTCATTTAATGACGAGCCATCTTCCTTTTGAAAATTAACATCAACATGAGGTTGATATTCTTGGAAAACATCCTCCACAGTGGTTAACTTTTTAAGTTTGCGTTTATACTTCTTATTTTTCTCACCGTAATCATAAGTTTCGCCCTCCCTTTTGATGTTCTTGGAAATCTCTGCTGCATCGTTGGATGTTAAACCTACAATTGTAGGATCCAAAGGAGGGTCAATTGTGAATTTTTCGATCATCAAGGTTCTGTTCATCGGGATGTCAGCGATTGATTCGCTGGCATCCAGCGGGACTTCTTGTCCACCTATTCCATATTCGTACATCGTTCAAAATTTTTGGTGATTGGGAAAGCAACAAATGTAATATTAAGAGGAATCAGAGCAACTTTTTGCAGAAAATTATTTTGTCCAAATTAATTCGTTTTCCTTACTCAAGTCCAAACGTATTGTGTCACCTTTAGTGAGTTCACCTGAGATAATCTTTCTTGAAATCGGTCTCCTGATTTGCATGCGTATTACACCCTGAAGAGGACGCGCTCCATATTTCGGAGTGAAGCCGCTGAGTGCAAGATACTTTTTTGCTTCAGGAGAAATTTCCAGGGTGATTCCCTGCCGGTCCAGTGTCTTCAGCAACGTGTTAAGATTGATTTGAAAAATATTTTCGACAATAGTTTCTGTGATGGGTGAGAAAGGAACAATTTCAGTAAGTCTTCCGAGAAACTCAGGGCGAAAATGTCTCGTCATGATGTCCATGAGATCAGTTGACTTGGGAATCACTCCTTTGCCGAATGATTCAACAATGAAATCACTGCCGATATTGGAAGTGAAAAGCACCACTGAATTCGAAAAGTCGCCTTCCTTTCCGAGACGGTCATGCAATTTTCCCTCATCAAGAATCTGAAGAAACAAATCAAAAACTGATGGATGTGCTTTTTCAATTTCATCGAACAGAACAATCGCATAGGGTTGCTGCCGAATTTTGTTTACCAACATTCCACCTTCTTCGTAGCCGACATAGCCGGGTGGCGCACCATATAGCAGCGCTGCCGAATGTTCTTCCTTGAATTCACTCATGTCAAAACGAATCAATGCGGTTTCATCATTGAAGAGAAATTCTGCAAGTGATTTTGCCAATTCAGTTTTTCCTGTTCCTGTTGGTCCGAGGAAGAAGAAGGAACCTATTGGTTGTCCCGCTTTACTCAATCCTGAGCGTGATTCGAGAATCGCTTCACTGATTGCTTTGAGCGCATGATCCTGACCCACCACCCTTTTCTTTAATAGAGATTCCATATTCATTAACCGCTCCTTCTCCTGCGATTGCAATTTGCCAAGTGGAATTCCGGTGCGATGAGCGACTACTGCAGCCACATCCACTTTCTCGACTTTATCCTTTTTCAGTTCAGCAGCAGTCTTCAATAGTGACAAAAGATTTTCGAGGTAACTCTGAATGGCATCAGCACTTTCAAGTTTATCTACTCCGGATTCATTTTCAATTTGGCTGAGAAGGATGGAACTGATTTTATTTTTCAATTCAGCATAGAACCATTTCAATTCACTCACCTGCACCTCAGGGTTTTTCTCTGAAGTATCATTTTTCATCGCCGTAAACTTTTCATTCATCGCATCAATATCGCCCTTTGATGTTTCCTGCATCATCTTCACCACAGCCATCGTACGGTCAATTAAATCAATAGCAGCATCAGGGAGCCGGCGTTCTTTCACATAACGCTTAGCGAGACGAATAGACTCCGCAATCACTCCATCTGCAAGCTGAATCTTGTGGTGCGTTTCAAAGTGAGGAATGATGATCTGAATCATTTTGTTTGCCGTGATTTCATCCGGCTCATCAATGCGAACAATTTCAAAAAGACGATTAAAAGTTTCATCCGTCTCTACGTGCTTGCGGTAATCTTCATTGCTTGTGGCACCGATTACCGTGAGTTCACCTTTTGCCAACTCCGGTTTCAGAATGTTGGATGCTCCGGCAGCGCCGCCGTTCCTGTCGAGTAAAAGATGAATATTGTCAATAAAAAGAATTGATTTTTCAAACCGTTTGATCTCGCGAATGATGCTCTTCAGTCGTTCTTCCACTTCTCCTTTGTAGGATGCGCCTGCTATGAGAGCGCCGAAGTCCAACTCAAATACAACAGAACCTTTCAGGTTATCCGGTACTTTAGTCTCAATAATATTCATCACGAAGCCATTCACACATGCCGTCTTGCCTACACCCGGCTCTCCCGTAAGAATCACATTCGGCTTCGAACGGCGACCAAGAATCTCTGCCATCATCCTTATCTCCCGATCACGACCAATAACTGGATCCAATTTTCCTTCTTTCGCTAACGCAGTTTTATCAATACAGAATTTGAAGAGCGCATTCGATGGTTTGGATGATTCACTTGATGCACTACCTGATGCAGAAGTCGTGATGGCATTTTGAATAGAAGCATCACTAACATAGAGATCAAAAATTTCTTTCTCCAAAATGGGAAAAGTTTTGAGTTGGTCCGCCGTGAATCCAACACTGGGTTTGCAGAGTGCAGCAAGAATGCAAATAGGATTGATCTCCAGCAGTCCCAATTTTATTCTTGCACTGTCCGCTTCTTTGAAAACTGACTCAATCTTCGCATCGCCTGCAGGTGCTTCGGGAAGCTTTACCGCTTTCGGGTATCCTTCGATCCTCACCTCCGCCCAATCAGCAAGGTAATTGACATCCTTATCCATTGACTGCACGAAACCGGTGAGTCCAACATCCTTGTGTAAAAGCGCTTTCAGCAAATGAGCAGGAGAAAAATTTTCATTGGAGTATTCCTTAGCAATCGCCTGTGCAATTTGTATAGCAGTTTTCGCAGAGTCGGAGAGAGAGAATTCTTCTTGGGCGGCTTCCATGTGGGTGGGTAGTTATTTGGGTGGGTACGAATGTATTTATTTTCTCTTGTAGTGAGAAACGAATTCAGCGGTTGTAGATTAAGTCGCCGGGGGATTTTGAGAGGATGCGGTTGATGGTGAAGTAGGAGACGAGGAGGGAGGAGAGGAGGAAGATAGCGATGGCGATTGCTGTGTTAGGATGAATAAGAATAAAGTAGGAGGAAACATCCTTCTCAACGTAGCTACGGGCAATTAATAATTTGTTTATTCCTTCACCAATCAAACAGGACAATCCAACTGCGATAGTTGTACTAACAACAATAAAAAAAATAATAATTGCAAAGTAGATATTTCTAGAGCGACTGTTCGTCAAACCTATTGCTTTAAATGTTCCAATATTCATTTTTACCTTATTCAAATGCATTTTCAAAAGATTAAAAATAAATAATGAAACCGAAACTCCTCCAAATAAGATGACAATATACGCAACAGCCCTTGTGACGGTGCTCAGAAAGAAAAAATTTTCCTTATCAACAACTCTTGTATCGTCAACCTCTAATGAACTAGTTTCTCCTTCCTTATTGTACTTCTTATAAAGGTAATCGGAAAATGGGCGAACCTTCTCCAAATCATTAAAATAAACAGAAATAACATCGTAGGGTAAATCGATTAACTTACCTTCTACTTTTGAGAAATCATACAAGTGCATCAGATTAGAATTATCCGAAAGTGAATCGGAAATCATCTTATAAATTGAGTCAAGAGACTTATAGGATTGGTAAGGTGGATCGAAGTTTATTCTTAATGTATAACCACCGCCAAAGGAGTTTCTGTATTCATCAGGTCCATAAATTTCAGGATCATGTGCTTCTATTGCTTGATTGTTATCAAACAATTTGCTTAAGGACAATTTCCATTTGGCTATAGTGCTACTATCTTCTCTTGAAATGACATACAAGTTAGAAACTCCTTGCCACGTATGCTCGAAGGGATTGTTAGGTGTTGTCACATAACAACTATAGAAAAAATCAGTACAGGCTATTCTTGCTTTTCCTGGAAGTTCATCAACAACTGACCGTATAGGAATTGGTAAGATTGCTCGAATCTTGGACGATTCGAGAACAGAACTGTCTTCTTCATATTTTTTATAAATCTCGATCGGAAAGAATAAGAAATCATCGTCCTTTCCATAACCTAATTCATCAAGTAATTTAGATGTCACAATTATAGATAAATCTTTACTTCCCGTAAATCCTGCGGTTGCGCCTCTAATTCTATGTTTTTTGGCGCCTACTTCTTTCAGCAAGTCAAAATCTCTTTGAGGATCAAAAGTTCTCATTTTTACAAATACATCCCGATGATGAATTGAGTCACGAACCGCTAAGTTTCCTAATTTAGTAATTGATACAGATGAATATCCAAATTGCTTTTGAAGCTCAGTATCGTCTAAATCTTTCTGTAATTCCTGAACTCGCTCTCTCCCCTTATCAAATGGAACACTAACTGTAAGCCATTTAACATATGCACTATTGAGTTTTTGTTGTAAATAATTCATGCTGCCATTAGCAAATCCAATAGCGATCAAAGTAACCAAAAGTATCAGGGTCAGCACGATTAAGTTTAATTTCCCTCTACCAGCAAGGATTGAAGATTCACGCTTAAAAAAAAGGGAAGTAAATTTCAAAAGAGGTACTGCTGGAAAATCAACATCATTGTTATCCTTCACTAACGTACGCTCCAACGTATTGAATGTACTCCGCAATTTTTCTTTGAAATCAAAAAGTTCAGAAGTGGATAAATTCTCCCATAACGATCTGGAAATTATATTTTCAGAAAGAATTTGGCCGTAACCATTTAACGTATTTTTAGTAATTAAAATTATTTCATTAGCGTATTTTAGCGCAAGGTTTATATCGTGTGAAACAACTATCGCCGTAATTCCTTTATGAACTGCTTCTGCAATTACTTCAAATAACTCATTGGCATTTGACTCATCTAAATTACCAGTGGGTTCATCGCAAAGTAGGACTGAAGAATCAGAACTTAGAGCTCTTACAAAAGCAAGGCGTTGTCTCTGACCGCCTGAGAGATTCATAGCAAGTGTATTCTTGTGCACTTCAGATTCAGGAAGGCCTACTCGATTCATTAATTTACCGATGTGATTTAGAGAATTACTCTGCGTAATTTCTTCCTTAATCATTTTTGCAAGACTCACGTTCTCATAGGCAGTAAAATTTTCCATAAGATTCGTGTTCTGAAAAATGAAACTGAAGTGTTTTTTTCTAATTGAAGCGATCGAATACTCCTGATTTTTATTCCAAAGAATACTGTATTCGAATTGTTCTGAATCATTTGGAATAAATAAAATTTCACCTTTGGTAAGGGTATTATTCATGAGACCGAGAGTCTCAAGTAATGTGCTTTTGCCAGATCCTGAAGCACCGATAAGAAAAACTATTTTACCCCTATGAATTATAAGAGATTCAATATTAAGAACAGGCCTTTTAGATCCATTGTAACTGCATTGAAGATCAGTTATTTTAAAAAGAATGTTGTCATTATTTATCATGGAATGTCATCAATAGGTACCCAATAGTATTTCTCGTCTTCGAAAGAAAATGAAGTGCCTTCGGAATTTACAAAACGATTGAATGAGCCAATTCTTTGATTAAAATATTGTCTTAGTTTGTCAAAGTCTCCCGATTTTAATCCTCTTGCTAATTTAATATCATCCATTTTGTAGTCTTTCAGGATTTTGGAAGCCACATCTGAAATGTTACCTGAAATTACTGCCTGAACATCTGCTGCTGTGAGTTTTGCAAATGTGTTTGGATCGATTTCCTTAGATCCGGTATAGGCCATATATATTGCTTTATACGCATCATAAAAAGCGTCTCGTTGTTCATCTTCTGTTCCACCATTTGTAAACGCTTTAAGTGCTTTTTGCAAACCAACCACTTCTTCATTTGTCATAAGTAATACCGGCTTAAAAACATCAGACTGCAAATTAGAATGCTTAGATTTAAAGTAACATCGGATAAAAAATTGAAAACTTCCTGAAGCTAATTTTTGCATAACTTGAGGAGAAATACCTGCCCCAACGATTTCAGCCATATATCTGCGCATCATTGCATTGAGCTCATAAATTTTTTCTCCAGCTCCGGAACTCAGGTTATTAGCCATTGCAACATTTCTTTCCGTTTCAGAATCTGAGCGTTCGACAATATCTTTTAGAGTTTCTGTCAGTATAGATACCTCCATTTGCTTTCCTATTTGTGCGGCTCTTAAGTATCCATCTAATGGAGAGGATATAGGATAGTCTAGCGAATACCTGGTATTATTTGGATTGGCATTAAATAATGGTTCAAGGTTTTTAAGTTTTGTGAGTGTATTCTTATTCAAATCTGATGTAGATTGAGTGTTAATTTTCAGAGCCGCCTGTTTCATCATCGTACTAAGTATAAGGCGAAAGTTTCCAAATTCAGGATCCTCTCCTGTATTAACTTGAAAACCTATTACTCCTGTAGTAGTATGACTCATTTTATCAATGAGAGCAGATTCTGCTGATGAGTTTCTTTCTCCGCCGGTACTGCCTATAATCACAAGATAGTTCGTTTGAGTTTTCCTATCACTAAACATACGAAGAGCATCATCAATTCCTTTAAAGAGTGAACAGTCAAGAGAGGAGGTTGTAGCAGTCGTATTGTTAAGTTGACTTCGAATGAACGTGACAACGTCTTCATAATTATTAGACAGATCTTTAACCTTGGTTGCATCTTCCTCACCCTTGCTCTTTGGGTAATAAACCACTGCGCCAAGATTGAAGTTATTATTATTGTATTCACGGTCCGAAATCCATTTTGCACTTTGGTCAATAGCGTCCTGAAGTGGTACAAAATAATTGCGAAGGCCAGGGTCTCCGTTTATAACAAAAACGATATTAATGTTCCGCTTTTCCTGAATCAAACTCTCTGCAGTTGCTTTTGCGGTATTTGACTGATCTGTAGATGATAAAATGCTATCTCCTGATTTGTCTACAATGTCTGATACAATTCCAGTAGAAATAATGCCCGAATTCTTATCTATATCAAGAAGCGGAAATCGCTTATCATAAGGATCTGCCCGATTACCGGACATTGGGTCTTTATCCCAAATGGGGTCTTTTTGCGCTGGCTTATTAGAGTAAAACTGCTTCGCATCATCCGGGTCAAGAAAAGCGCTTGCTTTTATTCCCTTAGACATTCTCTCGTTATACGCTTGGGTCTCCCAATTTGGTTCATAACAAACCCGATCAAACCACTTTACAACAACATTTTTTGAAACCCAACCATATACTTTATAGATAATTTCCTGTGTACCAAAACTTGGTGCTACCCCTACAAGGTAATTACCTCGATCTTCTTTATATATGAACATGAATTGAGCGAGCCGGATCTGATTTTCATTTTGAGTATTCTCAGCTAAATCAGGATCACTATAAATTCTAAGCGTTCCTTTCTCTTCGCTAATCCATCTTCCAAGGTGACTGAGAACAGATGTATCGTTAATAATTGCCAATGCTTTTTTGGAAATTTTGGTTTTCGGGTCAACAAGACAGCGCTGCCACAGTAAAAGATTTTCTTTCTTGATCCATCCGAAAACTTTTGCATCAGGAGGTAACCTATTCTCTTTGCCGGTGCTTCTGACATTGCTGTAAAGATCATTGTCAAAAGCAACTAGTTTTAAATATAATTTGTCAGGGCTTTCCTCAACTGCAAAGAAGCACTGGAGAAATTTAGCGCGATTTATAATTGTCGCGCTTCCGGGAGAAGCATACGCTGGGTTATCCTCCCGATCGGAATAAACAAAAAGTTTACTTCCTTCATAGTTAAGGGGAGTATTTATCGAGCCGTCCGGACTTTTCCAAATGTCAGGAATAGCCAGGACTCTTGCATTTTTACCAACTGTTTGCTGCTGGGCATACATTGATCCAGGAACAATTGAGAATAACGAGAGCGTAAAAAGAGATATGCAGAGATATTTAGTTCGCAATTTGAACATCGAGATTAACGTTTTTGAATTTGTCATTACTGTTTTGAAAATTTCCTAATGATTCTAATGTTGCTTTTACTGATTCCGAAGTAATATTGTCAAGATAAAAGGGAATATAAAACTCAACATTTACCTTTATATTTTCATCAGTCAGGGCGCTTAACTCACTTGATAGGTAATTGATAAATTTTGCGGCATCAACTTTATTAGCAAAGTTATTTTGTTCGAAAAATTTAGGCGGGAAAAAGTAGTAAATATTGATTTTGTCAATAATGGAAAATTCATCCATATTCTTTAAGATTTTATTCAGAATCGCATTTCTGTCCACAGTAAAATTAGCAGGTAAATCATTCCGCGAATCCTGCAGATCATTCACGTACTTGAGTCGAGACTTAATATCGGTAACATCGCTAAGCTTTGAGCGATTACAAACATAAAACACAAAAAGCGTTTCTGATGGCGGTTGTTTATCGTGAATCTCGTCTACTAATGATTGCAGCTGAAGAAATTGCCTTTCTGATAACTCCATTCCATTTCCGTCAGGCTGACTATTGTCAACCACAATTAAGTCGAGAGAACGATAACTCCGAACTTCTGATGAGGATTGAGCCATTATAAAACATTGCTCAAACCCAAACAGAATCAGGAAGAAAGAAAATTTTAACATCTCTTAGTTTTTTTCATTAACGATAATATTTATTGATGTCACCTTACCGAGCCCATTGTCATATTTAGGAGTTGCTTTAACAATTGTATAATGATTCGAGTTTACCTGGAATTTTTCGAAAAGCTTGTCGAGACGATTTACTCCTTTAATATTGCAAGTAATATTTATTAAAGTTGACCCAAGAAAATATTCCTTAAACCAAGCTAAATCAGCACCCGAATAATTTCCATTATCGGCAGCAAATTGCAATTTTGTTTTGATTTCATCCCCACTCGGAAGTTTTTTGCTGGAGGATCCGTTTTTGCTCTTAGAATCATTCTGCCGCGGGTTCATTACTATCACAGTTTTGTAAGCTGTATTCAATGATGCTGTAGTGAATAAAGAAATCTTAAAGCCCTCTTGATTAGGATATTGAAATGTATAGTAAGGATCTTTTTCTTTTGAATCTTCTGATTTTCCAGACTCACCAAATTTCCAGGAGTACTGAATCTCCTTTTCGCTGCCACCTTCAACAATAGACTTGAATTGAACTCTTTCGCCAGCATAAACTTTATCGGGTCCCTCTATTCGGATTACAACTGAATGGCCTGAATCAGAATATTGAGGATTGATCTTTATATAGTATGTACTTATACAGGACTCATTAACTGATAGCTTAATTGCATGTTTCCCCTCGTTCTGAAAAACATGTTTCACAGTTGAATCGCTGCTCTTACCTCCATCATCAAATTCCCATAAGAGCTGCTTTGCTCCTGTTGCCTGGCAATATAGCGAAATGGTATCTCGAACTTCAGCTTCTTGCGGAAAAATTTGTACACTTACTTTGCTACAGTCGAATCCTGAGTCATTTGAGCTTAGAAGATAACGCACCAGCACCACAACTCCACCAATAATAATGATAGCCCCCAACAGCATAAAGATTCTTTTGTCCATAGTTAACCAAATTATCTTTAATGAGTGTTTACTTGTTCGTATCCCTTCACCAAGCTTAGCGACAATCCCACCGTAAATCCAACATAGGTATTGCTAATGCTCCCGACTCCTGCGAGCAAAGTATTGTATTCATACTTTTTATCAGTAAGTTTATAAGAACCCGTATTATTATTCTTAACAGGCACATCAAAAAGTAACTGTAATCCAAAGTTCCAATAGATACTTTTGTTTTTCCATTGATGAGTAATCGTTGGTTCAAAAATAAATGTAAACCCACCCTTAAGATAATTAACAGGGTAATTCGAGTTTTCAAAGGGTTGATTAATACGAACATTATAGCCCAAACTATCTAATTGATGAATCAAAGCAGCAGCAGTCCCTTTGCCGGATGTTGAGTCAATAAAAGATTCAACCATCCGAATGTCATCAGAAGAATTATCATCAGCGACTCCTATATTTCCACCGTTATATGAATAAATCGCCTCGTAGCTGAATGTAGCTTTTTCTACTTTTACTGTGGATAAATTAGGATACAAACGGTAGCCAACACCGGCGTTTATTTTCCAGCCCCACCTGCTATTTTCGGCAAATGACCTCTTATATTTTGCATATATTGCTGGTGTAATTGAATAAAATTCTATTTTTTCTTCAATACCATCCTTGCTTGAGATTAGTTGAGTGAAGGGAGTACCAAATGTGTCTGTCGAACTATAAATTGCTTTATATTTAGGAACACTTATATCATCTGAAGTATGAAAAAAATCCGCTCCAGCACCTACTCCCCAATGCCTATCCCTGCCTGGAAACCACTCAAGCTGAAATGCTGCCGATTGCCCAAAACCAAAGCTTTTTTTTGATTGCGGATTACTCACTCCATAATCTGTTACATAATTTTGATCAGGGGAGTTTTCTCCAAACCCTTTATACGAGTTTCCAATAGTTCCACCAAGTCCGGCAAGAATAAAACCAGTGACCGCAGGACCTTGTGGATAATCGCAGCCATTCCACTTTATATATCCGTGAAAGTTTGGACACTTGTCAAGAGCATCTGATCCTTTATCAATAACGAAGTCGTTGTCTTCATCATTTTGAATTTTGAAGGATGGAGATGCCCCATCATGAGTAATTCTTTTTATCAGAACTGAATTAAAATCTTTTGAAATTCCAAGCACCAATTCCACAGTGTCAGTAACTTCAATCCTCCATCTATTTCTTCTCATTGCGGAGTTCAACTCAACCCCAACCGGTTTCGTGGTTGCGGTGATTTTTTTTTCAATTAGTACATATACGGCGCGCTGCGAGATCATATCCGTGTAGTCTACCGCCACATTAGTAATGATTGCAGAAGTAAATCCCGAAGGATAGTTACGCTTTATGTTCGCCAGATAATCATCAATTTGTTTTTCACCGAATAGCATCGGATTATCGTAGTTGCCATCAAAAATAGAGGGACACATATCATCGAAAATACCTGCATTAACGTCAAATAATTTACGGAAAGAATTCAGAGCATGAGTTCCTATACTATCAAAGTTATCAGGATCCGATAACGGCAGAAATTGTTCATAGTCATCAATAGTTTTATCAATCGCTTGCAGGATTGTAAACCTCTGCTTCCATGTTAATTCCTGACCAAATGAATAGGTCGTCATGAAAGAAAAAAAAATTAGAAGTAGTTTCTTTTTCATTGTTTTCGCTTTATTGAACAATGAATTTGGTCACTACTGATTTACCATTTTCACTAACTGCACGCATAAAATAAATTCCTTTTTCAAGTGACAAACTCAATTGAACTCCATTTTGCAACCTCGCGCTTGAAAAACTATTGCCGTAATAACACTTACCCAAAATATCATATAGGAGGATTGTTGTTTCGCGAGAATCATCCAAATTCACTTTTAAGGTGAACAACCCCATATTAGGATTCGGAAACAAATAGGTATAAACGTCTGACTTATCAGATATATCCTGAACAAAAATTATCAATGGTGGGGGGTCAATCGTACAAGATGCCTCCGCAACAGTATGAGGAAGTGCTGCTGCATCCGGAGGATCATAAAACGATCGCGATTGGCATCCGTCTTTATTTGTTAGAACCCAATAAATAAGACTGTCAGAATTAAAAGTGTTTCCAACAATCCATATCTGATTATATTGATTAGCATCACTGCCTTCATTCAAATGTTCCTTGTCATAGGTCCCCCACAAATATGCATGATCAAAGCCAACAGTATTCACATCGCTGTTGAAGCATGAAAGAATATGATTTACAGCATCTGTTTGAAGCACGACAGATGGGGAGATAGGATCCGATCCGGAGTTATCAGTGTGTTCAATATGATAGGGCAAGCAATCTGTTCTTTTGCAGCTATATGAATTTTCTGCTGTCACAAATATCGTTACTTCACCTTGAGCAATTTGATTAAAGAAGATTAAAGCGTTGTGATTATCATCATTCACCTGACTACCTAGTTGATAAGGAAGAGATAAATCGGCATCCCAATCGAAATGAATTGCAGTAGGATTGCTTACAGAAAAATATTGCCCTCCGAAATTTTGACAAATGTTATTTTCTTCCGGCAGGATCAGCGACGTATGGTCAGGTAAAGGGTTAACAGTAATAACGTAATATATGGTTTCGCCAGCACACGAGGAGTTATCAATAAATACAGGTACAATTGAATAAGTTACTGTTTGCGGAGTTAATGTGAGATTAATTATTTTTTGAGATGGAATACTCGTAACTCCAAAACCAGATGTGAAAGGAATTGCAATACCATTCGAATCAGGAAAAACATTTTCAGGGTCACTTGCTGAAACTGAATAGTTGAAAGTTGTATTTGCGGCTACAGTATTCACATAGTTATAAAAATTTATGGCGGAAGTTGAATCGTGAGAGCAGATAGTTAATTGAGGAATAGGATCTAACACCGGTATTGGATTTACCTGAACGTGAATGTTCACTGTATCTGAACTATCCGCACATTCAAGAGATGACATTCCGATTGTTATTACAATATTATCCGCAATGTCTTTGGGAAAAACATTAATTAATGAATCGAAGGCTAGAAAGAAAGAACCTCCATTAAAAGAACTATCACCTAAAGGCGGATACGCACTCCCAGTTCCGCTTGAAGTCCAACTAAAGTCGTTGGGATTAAGGCTAATAGTTGAAGTTAAGTTGAGCGTGACAGGTTGACCATCGCAAACAATAGTATCCATCGGCGTTACTGTTAAATGTGGAATTGGCTTAACAGTAATTATGATGGTGTCGCTAATACCTTCACAAGTGTCAGAATAATAAGAATAAACTATGATCGTGTCGTAAAGCGGAATGCTTTCTCCATTAACAAGCGATAGTTCAAAACTTGTAACATTTGCGGAAAGAAAACTATCCATCAGTTCACCGGTTAATTCTGAATTCATCCGAGTCCATTTATGATAAGAATTAACTACGGTATCCGAAAAAGCAAAATGAAAAGTGTCTTCCGAACAGAGCGAGGATTCGGCTGATAAGTTTATAACAATAGTTATGGGATGAACAATAATAGTTGTATCAAGTGTATCACTGTAACAACCATTGAGGAAAGAATAAAAACGAAATGTACCACTTTGATCCGTGTTTGAAATGTTAGTTAACTGCTGTGCAATAATTGTTTGAAAGCTATTTATTGTGTCAGAATTAATTTGCGATTGAATGTAGGGGTTATCGACTCTCCACCAGAAAATTGAATCATTTTGGCAACTGCCATTGTAGATAGCATCAAGAGTAATGACTGTTGAACTTTCATTACAAAACGGATAAGGTGATGTATCCAAGAAAGAAATCTCTGGTCTTGGTCGAACTGTAACGGTGGTGGTATCATCATAACTTTTACATGCGCCAAGCAAAGCGTAAATCGTGAATGTGGTTGGCAATTCATCGCAAAAAGAATTGGTAAGCATTGTATCAATTTTACCCCATCCATAAGTTACAGTACCGGAACTTGCCCCTGCTATATAGGGATTAATACTTCTAGTCCAAACATAAAACGCATTTGAATTATCTGTCTGAAGGTCAATCGAAGTTTGAGCTTCAGAGCAAATCACATCAGGATAATTTGAAACTATTTGAATGTGAGGCGTATCATTAACTGTCACAAATACAGAATCAGAATTAGAACAATTATTCAAATCTGTTACTTCAACTGAAAATGTATCAGACGTGTTCACCGTGATTGCATCAACAGTTTCAAAAGTACTCCACAGATAATTGTAAGGTAGGGTACCACCTGCCGGATTAGCGAGCAAATGAACAGTGTCACCTTTACAAACGATGAGGTTTGGATTAGCCGCAATCTCAACTGAAGGTAAAGGATTAACAACAACCGTCGCGTAATATTCACCATAGAATTGTTGGCATCCTAATGCGTCTTCAACATTTAATAGAGTAAATACAAATGTGTCAGGAGTACTTGTATTGACTGGTAAGGCCTTGTTCACTGGGTTGGGGCCATTATTTGAATTTATTGAATAAGTATTCCCGTTAAGATCATAGGTAAAAGTATATGGAGCGGTGCCATTGTCACCTATAAAAGTAATTAATGGTTGCTGAGCACCTTGGCAAACAGCAGTGTCGCCACTTATTGAAGCAGTAGGCAACGGACTCACAGTTATTGTTATTGCAGAAGAAGCTGTTAACCCGTTGACATCTGTCACGGTAACATTATAGGTTGCAGTCCCAATATTATTTGATGGTGGCTGAATAAATGAAGTATCATCACCAGTATCCCAAAGATACTCTATTGGTGAAGATGGATCAGCAGTTACATTTGCTGTTAGTGTCAAGAGAGTAGACTGACAGACAGTAGGACCGGGTGTTGCAGTAATGGAGACACTCGGACTAGCTCCGTCAATTCCTGTAAAATCAGAAAAGGATGTTATGCCTGCTGCTGCAAGAGTATTCTGAGAAGTATTAATGGAAGAAGAAAATTCTGTCCATGGTGTAGCCCCATCCCATTTACCCATCAAGAGATTAGCCTCTGTGCCAAATATGTCAGCGGGATCATTATACTTCGCAACCAAATCGCAAGAAAAACCGGAATATCCGCAATGCACTGTCCAGTACCGTTTAAGATAGTGGATCGTGTTTGCATTGTTTGGATGTTTTGCATTCGTGACTTTGACACTTACAGAGTCATTGTATGTTCCGCCGCTAAATGTGAGGGTAATCGGTGAATACTTTGGTGAATTATCTCCAATTGGAAAAAGCAAAGATGCCTGTGTTGAGGATGTTGCCATTTTCCTCACCCAACCTCCACCATTAGCGACAATCATTCTTGAGTTGTTAAAAGTAACGTTAGCGAAAAAAGCATTATTGCCCAAGGTCAATATGCGGGTTCCGATATCTAATCTACCATTGACCAAATTAAGATCATTATTGATTAGGATGTCGCCAGTTAGCGTTACGCCACCTGTGTTGTCTGTTGTGAGATTGTAGAAAGTAAGAGTGGGAATATTTTGATTACTCGTGCCATGAAAATTTACAGTTGAACTTCCGGCATTCAATGATCCCAATACAACTAACGGAGTTCCATTACCTGTGAGAGTTAATGAGTTGGTTCCAAGATCAAGTGTCGAGGAGCCAATAACATTAAGAACTGAACTTACAGTAGTTGCGCCGCTTAAACTCTTGAATCCATTGACTGAAGTAGTAAGATTCGCATAAGTTAGTGCTGCTATTGTTTGCGAGCTGCTACTATTGAAGTCAACAGTGCTGTTATTACCTGCAGTAAATACACCGTCTGAATTTTTAGTAAGCGTTCCTTTTATTCTTAGCAAACTTGCATAATTAGATGCATTGCTCATGTCCAACAAAGCAGTGCCTGCAGTTCCGTTGTTGCCAATTATGATATTACCAGATAAGTCCAATATACCTGAAGAATTGCTAAAGGTCAGTTTACTTTTTCGACTTGCCGAAGATCCCCCTGTCAATTCAATATCCCCAATTATGGTCAAAGTGAATGCACTGATTACTAACGTTGTAGTACCGTTGAAAGGGGGCGCTAATATTTCAAGCGAGCCCCAGGTTGCATCAGTATCAACCGTGCAACTATAGGTTGAGTCTATTGTCACTTTATTAGCGGAAGCTATCAAGCCCTTTGGAGGTACAGATGCAAATACCCAAGTTGAACCATTAAAAATTTGCCAATTTGTGGCACTTAATAAAGTGACAAACCCATGAGTTCTATAGTCACCAGATGATTGCGCTTCGAGAAATAATGGAATAGCCACTAAGAATATTTGCAAAAAAAACCTCAAAAAATATTTGCAGGGAATAATGTGAGTTTTCATAGTTACTTAAAATTTCAACGCGCCTAATGTAACAAAGTCAAAATCTATCCTGCAAGTTTTCTTTGTTAATTTTTTTTAGCAGTAAGAAGTTGGTAAATATCGGTATGATTTAAAAAACAAAAGTCAAACACAAATGTTTGCAGAAATGTTATACTCACCTTATGAACTTTTGCGACGCTAACCCCGAGGTAAAAAATTGACATCCTCCCATCTTAAAAAATTATATCATAAAAATAAAACCCACTCCCAATGCGCACACAATATAGAATTATTTTTTACCTGCTCAGTGCATCAAGTCTTGCTTCATGTTCAGTTTTAAAAACCAATACAGCCAAAACTCTTGATGTATATGGAGCCGGAGTCATTCAAAAACCTGTAATAGTTGATCTCGACGTTAAGCCAAACAAGGTGACCGGATGTGCCTCTTCAACTACGGCACAGTCAATTGATGTTTTAAAAAGTGCTGCCGTTGCTGATGCACTTGAAAGCGCAAATGGTGATGTTTTGGTTGAACCGAAGTATCATATTGAAACCAGCGGCGGTCGGACCTCGGTCACAGTGACAGGTTTTCGTGCGAATTACAAGAACTTCAGACCCATTACTGAGCAAGACTTGCCTCTGTTGCAGGCAGCAGTTACTCAGATATCAAAAATCGCTGAGCCAGCTTTATTACAGAAAAAGAAGGGTGCCGGTCTTATCACTATTGTTGTAATCCTTGGAGCAATTGCCATAGAACGTTTGATTGCGGGTGTTAGCACGTCTTAGTTTCGCTCTAATGATCTGAAAAAGGAGGCACATCCGGCTTCCGGATTGATTTCCTCATTAAGTTAGTAATCGAATAAGTCTTTACCCCAAATGTTTCACTGTAGCAAAGTCTGAAAGTGTACTTTCCGTTTTCATCCATCGCACTCATGAGTTTTTTATATGCAATTCGCTCAGGCGGTATTTGATCTTCAAAGTAAATCGTATCAGTTCGTTTGGAACCAAGATAATGCATAGTATCATTCACAATGGAAACATTAAGGTTGAATTCCGTGAACATGCTGAATTTTTGGCCTTGGAAAACAGTATCGTGTGGATAAAGTGTGTTTGCTTGGATACCATTTATCAGACTTTCTTCAAACTCAGAATAATTTTTCGATGAGGTATCCACCCACACCGGTTCTGCATTCCGAATTGCACCTAGGGTATCTATTTCAACACGGAGCGTTGCCTTATACTTTATCTTCTTGCACATGAAATTAATCGCTATAGATTTTAGAGAATCTTGTAGCAAAAAGGAATAATCTTCTGCGGTGTCGGCTGAAGCAATCAAATAAGTAGTATCGCGCCAACCAAGGAATTGAATCCGTTGTTCGCCTTTAATTCTCGCAACCTCTTTAATGCTGTCTTGTCTTATCCTTTCTTGTTCCTGCTGCCAGTTTCTTTTCCTACGCTGATCAGTTCCCTCATACAAAAACCTGCTGTATTGCTGATCATTGTAAGGGATAAGATATGTTGGAACCGGATCAAGGTAGATGAGATACGGACAACCGGTTTTACTTTCTCCAATTTGGCTACAAAGGACATAGCATCGCTTCGATATGTTTGTAAAGTACAGCAGCAGTTCATATTGCATACTGTCTGAACCATACTTCAAAGTATCGTTTGCATTCGGAATAATGTACATACCATAGTCCAAGTCATATTTAATCGTTTTAGGTTGAAGATGTTTTGGATGAATGCCCCTGGGATTTGAATCCACTTCAAGAAGAATTTTTCTGTCGTGGTAATAATTTGTAATGGAAATTTGAAGTAGTGGCTTTGTTGTCACCTTGCTGTTTAAATAAATATTATAAACTGTTACGAAGTCACTGTAACCATTTAACTGGGTATCGCGAGTCATGTAGGCATCTTTTGCAGCATCATATCGGTAATCATAAATTGTCGCGGGAAGAAAATTTTGTGAGAATAAAACGGGAGAATAACCAAATAGCAGGAGAGATGATATTACAATTGCTTTGAGGGTTAACATGCCTGAATACAAAAATTTGTAGCCCGAAAGATAGAAAGCTGGTTGGAATCCAGAGTAGTTTATTCATCTCCTACAAAACCTAATCGAAAAATACCCCTGTACACATCGCTCATCAATCACCACCACATCAAATCCACTCTTCTCACAATGAGCAATATTCCCATTTGGTGAAGCATAACACGAATCAATTCCGTCCCTAAAAAAAGTTTCAATCAACAGTTGCTCACCATGTGCCGTAATACGTGTACGCTTGATGTTAGCATCATCAGAATAATAATCGCCAACAAATTTTGCAAGAGCAGGATTTACGTTTGGAACAGGTGCTGCTCCCAAATCAACTTTTTCCAGTGCACTATTCGTCTTCGCAAAATATTTGGGAATCACAAATTTCCAAACAGCAAATCCTGCTGCACCAAGAACAACAATGAGGATTCCTATCCAAAGAAAAATTTTTCCTGAAGATGATCGGGAAGTTTGTTGTGCAGGTGCGTAGTATGTATGCGGAGGAGTTTCCTGTAGAGAAAAAGATTCTTCATCATTCTCAACCATTCGAACCGGAAATGCATAACCACAACTTCTGCAGAATCTTCCTTCATCAGGATTTTGCGTGCCACATTTGGGACAGTACTTCATTGCTTACTTCAGTTTATTTCCGCAGTTCATACAAAAAGCATCTTCTTCATTCACCACACTTCCGCAGTTGGGGCAATGCAATTCTTTTGGCTTCACTTCAATCATGGGAGGTTCTTCTTCTTCCACAATTGTCTGCTCAGCATTTTTTGAGAGAGAAACTCCTGATGAAAGCATTTGCCTGATGGCGATGGAATTCTGTGCAATCGTAACACCCACACTAACAATTTCGGCGAGGAAATAAAAAATCACAATACACCAGAAGGCGTAAACGACAGCCAATAAAACAATGAGCAATAATCCGACAATGGAGTTGTTTCCTCCCAGGCTTCTTGTTGCATCCCTGAAGTAAGGAAGCAAATCGAGATACTGAATCCCGAGATAGCCTCCGATCAAAACCGCAACGACACCCACGATGATGATGACTGCTGCAAGGAGCTCCCCTGACAACCGCAGCAACTGCGCCACAATGGGAATCACCGTGAATTCAGAGTCGGGCAACTGTCTCACCTTGTCCGCACGGTAGAAAAATATTTGCGCAATGATCCACCATGCGAGTACAATCAGAATGCAGGCGACAAGTCCAAGAAGAAACGGCCCAAAGTCATCAACCGTACTGAGGATTTTAAATATCAGGTACAACGCGAATATTCCATAAACTACAACAGAGATTTTCCAGAGCCAGTAAATAATTGTGCGAAGTGTTTTTCCGAGAGATAACCTATCCAGAAAGGGATAGATTATTTGAAAGATGTTGCGGTTCATGGGAATGTGTTTGCCTGAACGAAGATGAACAATTAATTTAATGATCATCAAAAATCATTGTCACATTTCTTCAAATCCATGCAGAGATTTTCCATTAACCATGCGGCATATTCAGGTTACCAAACTTTGCACATTCCGGATCGGCAATGTCTCAAAACAAAATTCCCCCGCAAATCACACGATTTACGAGGGAAGGAATACTATTTAAATTTATTTGGTGGAGCTGCAGGGTAAGAAACGATGCTCTGAAACGTATATCTATCAAGCATTTCAGAATACTTTTTCGCGTAGGTAACCCAATAGGTAACCTCGAAAATTCGCAAATTTCGAGTACGTGATTTTCTGTGTTCTCACTCTTTTTCATAGTGAAATCTTCTGAATAGCCGCGACCTTGTGTATGGCAAATAGTATGCTCGACACTGTTCGGATGTTTCGCGAGCGTCAGCATCACAATATCTTCTGAATGATTTTTCACTTCCGCGCCGGGCACGTTTCAGGTTTTTGAAAAAAACATTTTTAAAAGAAAAAACAAAAAGGGAAAAAAGAAAAAAGAAAGCATTTTCATTCAGGTGGGCGATGCAGTGAAGGCAAGGTTTTTTGAAAAAGAATTTTTACATGAAAAAATAATTGAGCAAAAATTGTTTTTCAAAAACACGAAGTGCTTGACCTTGACAAAACCAAGCGAGAGCTATGCAGCGAGCCCACCGACCTTTGCTTTCTTTTTTCTTTCTTCTAAAAATGATTCCGCTTCCTTTTCTTTTTGAAGATCACTTATGAATTAAATCCTGTCGCTTGCGATCCATGAAGTTGTTGTTGTTGAGAATATCAACATAGTCAATATTGAGAGCATTCGGGTTTGCAATGTTGTTGTCACTTTGAATGTTGCATTGGTATTGTAGAACGTGAATCCATAACATACTATTTGGCTTCGTGCGAACATGATACTGATTAAAGCGAGTAAGCCTGCTGAAGGAAGTGCCGTTCGTTGCACCCGCAATTTGATTATGAATTACAAACAATGTGTTCATGCAATCTTTCACTTCTTGTCTTGAGACACTGTTATTGATTATTTGACTTTCTGCTTTGAACTGGTAAACGAACTTCACTGAAACATTAACTACTCCTATCTGAACTAAGGCATTAAGTGCTTTCCATGTTACATCATCGAAGCGAACGAGCACTGCCGGGTACTTCATTGGTAAATCAACCTCCTCCTCATCGAGTTGACCAATGTCAAGATCAAACCAAAAAGTAGTGGCGGGAATAGTCGTGATAAGGTCTCTCAGCTTTTGATAAATATCTGTTAGCGGACTGTCAACCATTGTTCAAAGTTGAGGGTTGAGGAATGTTGTAAGTCTCGTAGAAATATGAATCATCAATCTTGATTTTCTCTGCAAGTTTCAGATCCATTTCCAAACGGGTTTTCTTATCAATGTTTTCATTCTCGTGGTAAATGAATTTGCCGTTGCCAACATTGAAACCGTGAATGCGGAGAAGCGGAACGAGCTTATCGTTCAAAACATTTTTCACGAATAGTTTATCAGCGAAATGAATTTCCTGTTCCACCTCAAGATGAATCTTTGCTTGCGCATACGCTCCAGATGCTTCGGTTGTCATTGTCTGCCCAAGTATCAGTTTTGACATTTCCTTGTTGCATGAATCAACAAGCATATCGTAGAGAATAGCACTGCCTTGAGTATTGTTCTGGATGAAATTCAAGTCCGCTTCTTTTGGAATGACGATGAAAGCCGCGCTGCCTGCCGCTTGCAACGCCGTCTCTAAATCCTTTCTTGTCTTTTCATCATAGCCGTCATATTTAGCTACTCTGAAAGGCATTCCAAACAATTCACAGTATTGCGCCCAGTCTCCGAAACCGCCACGCTTGTAAATGATGTATTGCGCTGCCTTCATCAGCAAACCCAAAGAATTGCATTCACCAACTTCGAGGAGATAATTTGTGAAAGGAAATTCACGGTACGAAAATCCTTCACTGTCACTCTGCCTTTTGATAATGATGCCGCGTTCCGGAACAACGTGCTTGCGTGGAATGAGGGAGGGAATGATTACTCCATCAACAAATGAAAGTTCGATCAAACTATGCCCCCACATCTTACTGTCAAGAATGAGTGCAAGTAGAAACATAAAGTTCTCAGTAGAAACAAGGGAGGTCATTTCATCATTGACTTTTCCATTTTTAACAAATTGAAGAGGAGTGTTTATTACTGACAATTTTCTTTTGTCAATCACTGCACTCAAATGACCATCGAGAAGTATTTCCAAATACAAATCATAAAGCAGCGTTCTGCGAGGAAAGAAAGTGCTTTCAGCAGATTTGATTGCGTTGCGCCAGCTGTCAATATCCTGTGCGCTACGCTTGTTTTGCGTAATCTCAATGCGCTGAATGAGATCAACCGGCGTTCCCTTCTTTCTCTTTGCTTTTGTCATTGCTGTTGATTCATTCGTTTATCGTTACCACCATATTTCACATACAAGGAAGTACTAAGCGGGAAGTTGTCCGGATTGATTTTTTGTGCTTGAACATCCTGCAACCACTGCAAAGCATGATTGTATCTATCAACTCTTACCTTAGGAATTGTTTTGAAGGCGTAAATCGAATACAGATGATAGAGCGTAATATCCTTGCAGTACATCACAATACTCTTGTCACGCAAAAGACCTACTGCGGCGAAGATGGTAGAGACATCGTAGCGTGCGTTCAGGAATGATTTCATTTCCAGAACTGCTTCATCTGAAAGCTCAACCCAAATAGAATCATCTGCGCCTGTTAATGCATCAAGAGCAGTGAGGTCAATCGAATATTTGAAATCGGTTTTGACAAGAAAAGCCACAAGTTTTAATTCAAAATTAGGAAGAGAGTAAGCTATAAAATGTGCTTAAGCCTTACTTGCAGCCATTTGCGTAATTATGACGCCTTTTGCTGAGAGAATAGGGTATTAGGAGCAACAGTAAAAAGTTTATCAAAGAAGGGCATATGGCGATTCTTTGCATGCTCAATTAATTTTGCAAAAGTCATTACTTCAATGTGCATGTTTTTGGTGGGAGTCATTTTATAAAAAGTACCGAAGGGTGTCTTAGTCCAACCTTTATCCATGTTGTAAGACTCAAGAAGCGGTGGAAGTACATCAATAATAATGAAACCAAATTTTGGAGTTTCCTTTTTTACTATAACATGTTTGCCCTTATAGTTTTTCTTATCAGGAGAATATAAGAAGGCATCAAAATACGGCTCTACCAATTCTGAAAACTCCCATGTATACTCTCCCTTCTTTTTTTGATGGGCTGTTTCGCCCGGACGTTTAAATTCAAAGATGACCATAGAATTCAGTTCGCCATTGCTCTTATCGCCAAATCCAATGGGATTATCAAACATCTGAGGATGTTCATTAAGCATGATTATATCCGGTTCTTTCCCACTCTTTTTCTGACTCATCGAGGTTATTGATTTATCAGAAGCAATGAACTTATACATAATAAATCTCTCGTCCAATAGCCATAAATTATGAGTTTCATAAGCTACGTCCTCATGCGTGAGACCCATAGGAAATATAATATTGTGAATGTCTTCTTCTAAATTATACTTGCCATTGCTGTCTGCTTCCAAAAACTTATCAAATAGATCAATGATAGCTTTCCTACGCATCATATAGTCAGCTAAACTGTCAATGTCGTAGGCAGTTTTGTCTTTGATATCTTTTTTTATCTGTTGTATGCTTTCCTCATTAATTTGCTTGTTCTCAATAAAATCTTTTAAATTCTTTTCAACGGCTTTGCGGGCGTTAAAAGCAATCTTGTACAAATGTTCCTCCTTCTTATCATCTGGCAAATTCGGAGGAATTGATTTAAGTAATTCAGGATTACGTGCCAAACTTTTATATCTGGGATTCTTGTCAATGTATTCAATGATTTCATTTTGACTCTTTGTTTTGGCTTCCTCAATATATTGTTGGTACTCTTCTTCAAGTATTTTTAATAGTTCATCTTCTATCTCTTCAAATGAAGGAGAATCAAGAGACTGGGAGAATAAATTGTTTTCTTTTTCCTGAGGAATCGCAAATCCATTCCTGACTTTATAGACATTCTTATTAAGGTAATCAGAAACGACATACACATCCAAGAAGTACAATCCACCATTCTGATTTAAGGGATACGCGAACAAGCTATTTAGCTTACCGATATTTTTAGGTAAACCTACTGCTCTAGAATTTGCACAGTAGTGGATATAATTGTTCTTCCTATTTCCCTCCCTTTCTGTTTTGGTTAAATAGACCTTGAAAGAATGTGCTCCAATTGAAAAAGTTCTTTCTCGCTCCCTTGACACCTTCTTAAATAGATCATTGACGACTTCACCCTCACTACTTAAAGTATCAAAGACACGGATAAGAGGAAGATTTCCATTCAAATAGTATATTAAACAATGCTGCATTAATTCTTGGGATATTTCTGAAACACTTAAGGCAGTCTTGTCTTTAATTAACGGGTTAAAACAATCTATCAATTCAGTTGAGGTAGAGCTAGATTTGCTATCAGAATTCTGGTATTGAGTAGTCTTCACTTCACTATCGGCATCAAAAGTAAATTCACGATACTTCCAAACATTATTTTCAATGTAGTTGCTACGAATTCTCATTGATTTAAATGCTGCCAACACAGTGAAGCGACCAACTCCCTTACATCCATAATCCTTATTTATTTTGCTGAATGGAGTTTCGAAAGACTTGAAATTCGCCTCTGTGAAACCTACGCCATTATCAGTAATGGTTACTGTGTGAATTGTAGGGATATTCGAAATATTTGTTTGGGTGGGTAAAGCGCCACGCACAATTTTAACTTGAATCTCTTGATCTTTTAATGGAATGTTGGATTGCAGCAAACTGATGATAGAATTAACCACTGTTTCTTGGATCGGAAGTAAGGAGTCTTGCGGCGTCAAGTCCACTGTCTCTACAATATTTTGTACTGGAACGATCATTTAGCAGTGGCAGGGATTGGTTGAAACACCAAAGAAATAAAATTCCTCTTTACAAAAGAGAGTAATCTTTATCAACAGAGAAAAGTTAACTGTCTACGGTTGTTGAATAATCGCAACGATTCCTTTTTGATCGTTTCTTCGTTTCCTACCACCCATGCGTATAAGGGCAGAATAGATGTCGCCGTAGTAAGTCGGGTCGCCAAGATTTTCGAAGAAGTCCACAGTGCCAAGCGCACGTTCTACACAGCTCTTTTGCCATCCTAATGCCACACCATTGTCAGTAGCTGCACCCGCTGTTCCGGGAGTTTGAATCACTGGAGTACCTGCGTTATTTGCAACGGCTACAGTAGTGCGCTCCATTAGGTAGAAGCCGTAAATCTTTCCAATCACTCCTTTTGGCAAATCCAGTTCCTTTGATGATTCACGGTAGGTTGAAATGTTCAATTCATCCATAAGCTGGTCATACATATCGCTATCAATAATCAGATAACGATCATCTTTGGGAACATTTTGCTTATTGAGAAGTAAACGAGCTGATTTAACATCAGCAAGGGTAAATTTTTTTCTTGTTCCTGTCGCCGATGGCAAATGTGCTGTGACGTTTCCACCTGTAGTGCGAACAATTGAAGTTGAATTCTCTGCCCGCCAATTGTAGAGCATCCAGTCAGCGACAAGCTGACGAAGAGCGGCTTCGTACTCGGACATTACATTGTCAAGTTTCGAATAGGACAACTCTACGGTGTCGGCGTTTGGAATTAAAATCGGGTCGGTCGTGAATTCATCAATTGAGTAAGTGACATCAACATCTGTACGCTGGATAACAGTTGCAGGAAGCGAAGTTCTGTTCTTAACAATGGTCGCTGTACTACCGGCATTCGCAATATGAACTACTTTCCCTTCTAACACGTACTGATCCGCATTGAAGGCGTAATTCAGAAACTCATTATCCTTGAAAAGATTTGCAGCAATGTAACTCGTCCATATTTCTTTTTGAATAGCCATTGTATTTTAGTTTTTTAATGATGGATTTTTACCAAACTCTTTTTTGTAGAGTGATTTGTATTTCTCAATATCCCTTTCTTTCATTTCCGCCAGAAGCTGAGGTGCTTTCTCTTGATATTCACGAAAGGTTTTGTACTCTTCCTGAGAATCATCAGTGATCTGTAAATGTGATGCAATACTCCGGTAGGGAGTAATTGCATTGAGAGCAACTTTAGTTGCTTCGAAATTTGATTCTGCCAGTGAAGTGTAGGTGGCTCGCTGTTCTTCTGTTATGAACTTCGATTTAATTGCAGAATCAATCAGGTCTTTCACCTTTTGTTTTTGAGCTTCCCGAAGCTGGTTTTCAAACTCAGAATTCTGCTGCTTCAGTTTTTCATTTTCGTCCTTTAGATCATGATTCTGATTCGATTGAGTTTGCATTGCCGCAAGAATGTCTTGTACTGTTGCATTCTCATTTAAGTTGTAGAATGAAATGAACTGCGATAATATTTCCATGTGACTTTGATTGATCGAGTTTTGTATTTGCAAATTGTAGAATTGCCATGCTTCTTCTGCCGTATTTGATTTCTTAGGTGCTCTTTTAATTACACCGTCAAATACTTCATCAACAAGTTTTTCTTGAACTGCTTCGGTAGCATTGAACCAAGAATCTTTCCCTCTTTGCATCCATGTACTTTCGATGGAGGATACGTCTTTACCTGTTTTATCTGAATAGATAGCAAGCAATGATTTTTGAAGCTCATCCATCAAGGCGGCTGTCTCACGAAGTTTTTCAGAGTCTCCATTTGCGCTTCCTGAAACACGATGGATCATCAGTTGAGCATAGCGCGACATGAAAATCTTTTTCCCAGCAAGAGCAATCACCGATGCCATTGAGGCTGCCACCCCGTCTATGTATACATCAATTTCAGAGGGTGAATTTTTCAGTGTGTTGTAAATCGTGATTCCCTCAAACACATCGCCTCCTCCTGAATTGATGCGAACATTGATTTTTGAATTTGATGATTCAAGTTTCTTAAAGTCGGAAATAAACCGCCTGCTGTCCGTATCTTTCCATGCACCGATGAAACCGTAAAGCAAAATTTCTGCCTGACCATCACCTTGATTTATGACGTAACTCTCCAATGCAAATTTGTTTTCGGAATAAAATTAAGCGGCACTCAAGCACATCATTACTTCACTGTCAGGGATTTCCTGGCTTTGCATCGAGTTGAAACATTTTGCTTTGAGATATTCCTCAAGGAAGCAGAAATTTTGAGCTCGGATTTTACTCTGATAAATAAAATGAACAATACACAGAAAGCAGAAGTAGCACGAACACTCTTCTTGAAGACTGAAAAAAGTCAAAAAGAAATTTGCGAAGTAGTCGGATGGTCTGAAAAAACATTTATTGAGAGAAAGCAAAAAGGTAAGTGGGAAGAGATGCGCGATACAAGAAGTTTAACCAAGCAACAAATCATTTCCCTGCTTCACAATCAAACATTAAAGATTGTAGATGCGGCGAAAGATGAGAATCGATTACTGAGCGGACGCGAAGTAGATTCGATTGCAAAGCTTGCTTCATCTATTGATAAACTTGAAAAGAAAGCAACCCTTGAAACTTTCATTGAAGTATTTGAAGATTATAATCGGTGGCTTATGGGAGTGAATATGGACTTCGCGCAGCGAAATAATCACTATCAAGACCTATTCATTCAGAGTAAAATCACGAAGTGATGAAGGTAAGCAAACAAAGTTTACTGAGATGGAAAACTCATTGCACGAAAGTGCAAGAGTTAACTGTTTTGAATGGCTTTGAAAGCGAAGCTGAAAAGACAGAAAGAGTAGAGAGAGCAAAGCTCGACTACGAATTTTTTGTGAGTTATTACTTTCCGCACTATGCAAAAAACAAATGCGGCAAGTTTCAGATTGATGCGGCAAATGAAGTTGCGCGAAACAAAAAATTGAGAGCACTCTTTGAATGGGCACGGGGACACGCGAAGAGTACTCACTTTGATTTGATGATTCCCCTCTGGCTGAAGATTAAGAATGAAATGAGCGTAATGATTCTTGTTGGTAAGAGCGAGGATAATGCGAAGACACTGCTCGGAGATTTACAAGCGGAGTTACAATTCAATCAACGATATATTCATGACTTCGGAGAACAAATTAATCAAGGTAGTTGGGAGGATGGAAGGTTTACAACAAAAGATGCGAAGGCGTTTTTTGCACTTGGGCGCGGACAAAGCCCTCGCGGATTAAGGTATCGGCAAAATCGACCGGACTATATCGTAGTGGATGACATTGATGACGATGAGCTTGTGCAAAATGAGAGTAGAGTGTCGAAGATACTCGACTGGATTCTTGAGGCACTCTTCAACACAATGGATATGGGACGTGGAAGATTTGTTCTTGTAGGAAATCGGATTCACAAAAATTCCATCGTCGCTAATTTTTCAAAAGTGCCGGGAATTTATCACACAGTGATAAATGCATTGGATGAAAAAGGAAATCCCACATGGAATGAAAAGTACACCAAAGAAGACATTCAACAAGTGGTAGAAACGATTGGAGAACGGAGGGCGCAAAAAGAGTTTTTCAATAATCCGATAACTGACGGAAGCGTTTTCAAACTGAAAGATATTCGGTTCAAGAAAATTGAACCTCTCTCATCATATCGCTACATAGTTTCGTACACTGATCCAAGTTTTAAAAGTGGAACGAAAAGCGATTTCAAAGCAACTGTTGTCATAGGTAAGACTGCGCTTGGCGAGTACCATTTGCTCAAAGCATTTGTTGAACAATCTTCAGTAAAGCGGATGGTGCAATGGCATTACACAGTTCACAATACATTCTCGCAACAGACTTCCATATTTTATTACATGGAGAGCAACTTTCTTCAAGATATGCTCCTTGATGAATTTACGAAAGTTGGTGAAGAGACCGGAACACACATTCCAATAAAAGGAGACTCTCGCAGCAAACCTGACAAGTTTCAGAGAATTGAAAGTATGCAGCCTCTCTTTGAGAGAGGAATTTTTTTCTTTAATGAAGCTGAAGAAAATGATATTGGAATGAAGAGAGTGATAGAGCAGCTTCTTATGTTTGAAAAAGGAAGCCGTTATCATGACGATGCTCCTGACGCAATTGAAGGGGCTGTATGGATGCTAAATTTTAAATCAAGAGTTGACCTGCCCCTGATAGTTGGAATGAGAAACACCGGGACTTATAGAAATGCAATGAGGTTTTAAGCATATACTATATTGTCCGTTCAAGTATCTGCCACTCGGTCTTCGTTGTCATTGTATGGATGAAATGATAATAGTCGACCACTTGGTTCAATTTCCACTCGGTAATAATTGCCGTCATAAGAAATACTTCATGCACCAATTCTTCTAAAATTCGCTGTCGGATTTTGAAGGAAATGTTCTTTTATTTCAGTATAAACACTCTCAATTACTGCTTTGACAATTCTGCTTACATCTTTGAATTTATATTGGAAGATTGTTTTTTCTGCATACCGTTCTCCAACTTTTGTTTCTTTAACATGCCTTACATAAATGTGCAGGAAGCGTTCAAAGTCCCACCATATTGGAATTTCATAAGGCAGCAATACTTCACTTTCAAACTGCGAGCAGATGTAAATAAGCGACTTGAGGGCGTCCTTATGTTGAACGGCAATATCTTTTAGTTTTTCTGTTGAACGATTTAGTTCGTCAGTGAGAATAGCAATTTTCAATTCGCTTCTTCTGCTAATTATGTCTTGAAACTCTTTGCTCTCTTCACCTACCAATTCCGATTTCAGAAACTTTGCTTTTAATTGATAGTAGCGAATTGGCTCTTTTATTTTGCCGGTTGCTCCGTCAAGAATTTTTTCCTTGTGTTCTTCAATTTTAAAATCAGGATTGTAAAATAATTGGAGTCCGAAATATTCAAACTCTTCCTCTGGAATAAGTTTATAACCGTTTCTTATTCTTGAACCAAAGAAACCCATTCGAAACCTATCCAAATCCATTCCACTTGAGTCAAACTTAACTTCAATTGTGTTTGGTATATCCTTCTCTCCTTTAAGAATAAATCTGTTATAGCGAGGACGATTGGCACTATAAACAACATCGATGTCAGCATTCAGAATCCCATGTCTATCTAATGCTTCAATTTGGTCGGCTGAAAGTTCTTCAAGTGTTGAAGGCTTGAATTTAATGTATTGATTTGTTCGTGGTATATTTTCGGTTGCAATTAACGCTTGTAGTTTCTGCCTTTCGTCAAGTGTGTAAAAGAAGCTGCCCATCAATGTTGGTTTGAAACTGCGGTATGCTTCACTGTTGTGGTGAAAGTTCAGCGTAACAAAATTATTGTCATACTGACCATACATGCTGAATATTTCCTCGTATGAAAAGTTCATTGTCTCTTCTTCTGTTTGTTATTGTTCCAAATGTTCAAAGTTACTAAAGGTCGTTAATCGCGACGAAGGAACTGAAGATTTGTAAGGGGTGGTCAGAGCGAATATGAATACACTTCATTGTGAGAAAAGGCAAGAGCAAGGTTAACTTGGTTCAATTCAGGGTAAAGATTCCTATTTGTAATGGTTGTTAATCTCATTTAACAACTCTTTGAGCAACTGAACATCACCATGATGGTATTTCAAATGCCAACCGCGATGATCCTGATATAATTCGTCGTAAGTGCGATTTACTACGCTAATGGCGTATTGAGAAGGGATCAAATGAAGGTTGATCGTGCGGCGCTGTGGACGGATTTGCACTCTCTTAACGACACCTTCAACACGGAGCATTACGCTAAATCGTTCATGCAAGTAATCGGGAATAGATGGAGGAGGCGGTGGTGGGTAAGGATTCACATTCGTCCAGTAGTTATAGCTGTGATGGTCGCGGTTGGAGCATGGTGGAAATTTCGTTCCTGCCTCAAGATGTTCATGAGTCCTATCTGATGTACACCAATAGTCACCTGTAACCGGTACTACGTCGATGCTGCTTTTAAATGTCGCCATGATTTTAATACAATCAATTCGTTGGATTCTATTATAGTCCTTTTTTTTAAGTCCGATTTTTTGCGGGTCGGGGAAGGCAAGTGAAGCGAATGAAATGAGCTTCTCTTGCAGTGCGGTTCTGAGGTTAGTGAAATGAATGAAGTGAAGTAGTGAGGAAGTAGTGAAGCGTCCGGGAGCGTAGCGGACGGAAAGCGAAACGGATGACGAGCGGATGAACGTAATGAATGAACTGAACGAAGAACAGTGGATTTTTTTTACATCAAGTGTTTCAGTCGAACACTCTCAAGGAATCCTTTCCAATCTTCCTCAGATTCAAGAGCGTGAACCTTTTCAATAGCTTCTTGTGTAGCAGTTAACCAAACTTCAACATAAAAATCGAATAGCGAGTAAATTGCTATCGTGTATTTCCGATAATTTACTCTTTCATCAACGGGTTTGCCGTGTGCCCAAACTATGTCAGCACGATCATTTATGTTTTGTATCGTATTGAATTCATTTGCTGACATGAAGCTGAGAAGGGTCAGAGAGAATAAGTGAAGGTTTATGGTTGTATTCTTTAATTAGTCCTGAAACACAAATTGATTTTCCTTTTAGTCCTGACAGGTTATTGAACTTATTTGCATCCACTTGATAAATGACAACTGAAAAATCCTGATTAGGATAACCATCACCAAAATTTAAAAAAGTTGTTCCCTTTTCGCTGACGAATGTACTCGCAACTTCATCACAGACTGTAACCTGCTTGTTGAGATAGTACTTGGTACTGTCAGCAGAAATCGTTTGTGCCTTGCTGCCTATGGAGACAAGAAGCACAATTGATAGTAGGAATACTTTCATGAGATGAAAATACAAGTTTTTAATTTTTTGCCGGGCGGAAAGGCAAGTGAAGCGATTGAATGAACGCAATGAATAGTCAAGCGTGAAATGGAGTGCTGTGAATTTGCTTGCGTGTTTGCTTTGTGTGAAGGCAAAGCAAATCCAGCACGGAATGAAACATGGGCAGGCATTCATGAAGTGAATGAATGAGTCTTCTCTTGCGTGCGTTGCCGAAACTTGTGAGCGTAACGAATGAACGTCTGACGAATGGAGCGAAATGAAGTGAAGTGTCCGGGAGCGAAGCGAACGGATCACGAAACGTAATGAGCGTAATGAGGAAATAGTGAATGAAGTGAAGCGAATCATGTTGCAGGCAAATGGCATTTTCTTTTTTTGTTTTTCATTTTTTTTCTTTCTGTGATTTTTTTCCCTGCTCTTCCCCTCTTTATTTTTTTTTGTCAAGCAAAGCGCAGCGTAAAACAGCCTTGAGCAGGCGTCAGCAAGAGCGGCTGCAAATAGTGGAGTGCAACGGAACGGTTTGCGGACGCTGTGTCGCTCGCCGTTGCGAGTCCGAACGAGGTGCTGCAAACTAAAGACCGACGAAGGAGGACGGTTTGCAGCTATGTTGAAAACACAAGTGGCTGGCATGTGTTTTTGTTTTTTGTGCTGTCAGCAAATGCTTGTGCGATTGATTCAGGCGAAGGCAAGCATTGTGTGTTGAACAAAAACCATGACCCGAAGGGCGAAGCAGCCACGCAGCCGAGTGAGGGTAGCAGGCGAGCCAATTGACAGCGGCGATGGATGTGGCTTTTTGTGAGACCTTGATTTCAATTTTTGATAACGAACATAAAGCCACAGACAGAAAGCCGCTGGTGAGTTGAAGCAAGGCAATGAAAAGCATGACAAACTGCGAAGCACCCGAAGGGCATTGCATTGATTGCCATTACCGCTGAAAATTATTTATCAATGGCAATGAATGCAATGGTTTGGCGTGTCTTTTTGTATTGCCTTGCTGAAACGAACACCGCTTTACCTGCGAGAGGTTTGAGGGAAGGTTTTTCCTGCTTTAGAACGAAGTGGAGAAGCAGTTAAAAGAGAAGTGCGAAGCACACCGCAGCTTTTTCTTAGCCACGATAGAACGACACACTTCGGAGTTACTGAAACTCGTGCAGCCGTAGTGAGTGGCAAGCCGAGCCTTTTTCAACCGGGAGAGCTCGCAATCGCAGATTGCAGTTGCCACGAACGGAACGCAAACAGGAGCAACGAGTGCTTTTTTTCACCGCACGATGTTGCGAGGTTTGCGAGCGAGAGGTTTTTTCTTTTCGCAAATTCGACTGAGCGAAGCGAAGGAACAGGCGAGTGCTATTGTTTTCGCAAACTCGAATGAGGCGAAAGCCGAATGAGCAGGCGAGTGATATTGATTTCACGAACTCGAACGCAGCGAAGCGAAGTGAGCAGGAGTATGATATTGCTTCACGAACTCGAATGAGCGAAGCGAATGAGCAGGAGTGTGATTTTGTTTTCGCAAACTCGAATGAAACGAAGTGGAATGAGCAGGAGTTTGATTTTTGTTTACGCAAATTCGACTGAGCAAAGCGAAGGAACAGGCGAATGGATAATGAGCAATAATTATGGAAATAGAAACTGAAAGATACCACCCTCAATAGAGTGGACTATAAACGAAGACACACTCACCTGAGAAACGACACAACAAACCGAATAACTCAAGCTCATGCTGAAAAAGTGTGATGGCGAATGAAACACCATAGACACTGACACAAACACCCTCAACAATAAATGAAGGCTCACCACCATAATTGCAAGCACGATAAACTCGCTCAAGTGCTGCTGATTGCTTTTGATTGATTGAACTTTTTTGTTTTTCCATTTTGATTTATTGACTTCTGAACAAAATGGAAAAACAATAAGCAGACTGCGCAGTTGAGATTTTAGGCGTCGGAAAATTGTGACAGTTTTTTTCCGTTAAAAATTATTGAGTAAAAAACTGGCGGAATTTTTTGCGAGAGATAGGGTAGCAGGCAGATAAACGCTATTGAGAATTGTGGGTGCTTTCTACATTTTTACAATATTACTTCGTACCAATATTTGAAAAATCTTTCAGCATTAAATTAAACATTTGCCCCGCAAGAAATGCACGGAACTCAGGATTATCATTGTATTCTTTAAAAACTTCAAAGTTGCTTTCAATATGGTTTATCATTTTTTCTTTAAGCACATCAGTAAAAGTGATTTGAGCATTTTGCAAATCTTTTTTCATTAATGAGGCGTTGATGTTATCAACTGCTTTTCTATCTGTCATTACATCCTGCATTAGGTCTTGAGTCATTTTGCGAACCTTATCTTCATTCGTAAATGTTGTTCCAAATCTATCGTTAAATGCCTTTACAATTGCAGATAAGTATTCCATGTGTGGATCAGGAATATTTCCTCTCATTTCTGTAGGTAATGGTTTTAATTCATCACCTTGTTGTAAGGTTATTCTAAATTCACCTTCACGCTGTAAGCGGTAACTGTCCATGTCAATGTTGTCCAAAATTCCTTGTGCAAGGTCTTCCCCTTCTTCCCTTCCAATTTTATTTTGCAAGTGATTGAGAAAAATGTACAGCCGTTCTAAGTAGGCGTTAGTGAATGGGACTATCTGTGCTAGGAAAACATACAGCCGAACATAGGATTTACATTTTACTCTAAAATCCTCTTGCGCTTTTTCATTCAGTGTTGAGCGGAAAATTTCTGCTGCCTCATCTAAAATGATATGGAGTTGGTCAACTGGGACATTAGCAACGATTTTATCAGAAAACTCCTGCACTTGCTGAGAAGTGTAAACATGAAAATTGTCTAAAGCATTTTGCAAGTCAAATAATTTATTTGGGTCTGTTGCCTCACCCAAAATTGTTGTTTCAAAGAAGGGGTCAAATGATTCTTTGATTTCATCCGTAGTGTTGGCGAAGTCCAACACGAACGTGTCATTCTTACCGGGTGCAGTGCGATTCAACCTTGATAAGGTTTGAACTGCACCAACTCCACCTAACTTTTTGTCAACATACATAGTATGCAACAAGGGCTGGTCAAATCCTGTTTGATATTTGTTTGCAACAATCAAAAATCTATTTACCGATTTTTTGAACTCTTCAGGAATTGAAGAACTTGAAAAGTGATTTAATGACTGCTCTGTTTCTTTGCTTACCTCTCCTGAAAAAGCAACTATTGCTTTGTAAGGGCTATTTATTTCCGTTAGATACTTATCAAATGCCTTTTTGTATTTCACAGCATTCTTTCGGCTACCTGTTACCAGCATTGCTTTTGCAAGTCCATTTATTTTTTGTTTGGCTATTACTGATTCCAAAAAGTGTTCAATCATCAATTCAGATTTTAACCTGATTGCATGCTCGTGACTTTCAACATATATTCTGAGCTTTTTTTGCGCCTTTATTTTATCATATTCGGGATCGTCCTGAATCTTCTTTAGAAGTGCATAGTAGCTTTGATAAGTAGTGTAATTCTGCAAGACATCCAAAATGAAATTTTCTTCAATGGCTTGCTTCATGGAATAAAGATGAAACGCACGGAATTTTTCTTTATCACCATCTTTGTATTTCACTCCAAACAATTCAAGTGTTTTATTTTTCGGGGTGGCTGTGAAAGCAAAATAGCTTGCGTTAGTAAGCATTTTGCGACCCTTTACGATGTCCACTACCAAATCTTCTGAGGTAAGTTCATCATGTTCTTCTTTGTCCATGAAAACAAATTCATCATCATCAACCTGAACTTTTTCAAAGTCCTTAGCAAGTGTTGCATTTAATTTTCCTGCTGTGTTTCCGCTTTGACTGCTGTGCGCTTCATCAATAATGATTGCAAATTTGTTTCCCGGCAATTCACCGATTTCATTTACTATGAATGGAAATTTCTGAATGGTTGTTATGATTATTTTCTTTCCTTCCTCCAATGCTTCTTTCAAGTGCTTTGAACCTTTGTCAATGTGTTCTACCACTCCCTGCACCTGTTCAAATTGTTTTATGTTTCTCTGAATTTGAGTATCTAAAACAATTCGGTCTGTTACGACAATTACAGAATCAAAAATTGTGTTGGTGTTTGACTTGTCAAACAAACCAACCAACTGATGTGCAAGCCAACTTATGGAATTACTTTTTCCTGAACCTGCTGAGTGCTGAATTAGATAGCGTTTTCCTGCTCCGTTATCCTTTGCATCATGCAAAAGTTTTCTCACCGAATCAAGCTGATGGTAACGGGGGAAAATCATTTTCTTTATTTTGTCTTTTTTGATTTGACCGTCTGGTAAAATTTTCTCTACTTCTTCTTCAATTAACTGCACATAGTTTTGAATGATGTTCGTTAGACTATCCTTTGTGAGAATTTCTTTCCAGAGATAATCAGTTTTTATACCTGCATCATTCAATGGGTTTCCCGCTCCGTTGTTGTGTCCCTTATTGAATGGGAGAAATGATGAGTTGCCTCCTCTTAAATGGCTGCACATCCAAACTTGTTCACTGTCCACTGCAAAGTGGACAAGACAGCGGGAAAGCCGGAACAATTCTTCTTTTGGGTCTCGTGTTGTTTTGTATTGGCGAATGGCATCTTTTACATTTTGCTTTGTGAGTTCATTCTTCAATTCAAAAGTGATAACAGGCAACCCATTGATGAATACCACAAGGTCAAGGGAATTTTCATTGTGAGTGCTATAACGCACCTGACGGGTTACAGAAAAAATATTCCTGCTGTATAATTCTGCATCTTTCGTGTTGAGTGAAGAAACCGGTTTGTCAAAAAATAATTTCAGTTTGATGCCTGTTTGTCCATCTGTAATTTCTGATCTGATAAGATTTACAATGCCCCCCAAACAAGTATCATTTACAACTGTCTGATCTTTTATTTTTCTATTGACAAGATATAAGATGCGTTGCTTAAAATTATCTCCATGAACTGACTGAAGTCTTAAAACTTCACTTTCCTGCGTATCTAAAAGAAATTTGAATAGCAATTCTTCATCAATACATTCAACGCGATTGTATTGAGAGAAATGCCGCTCCTCAAAACCATTTAGTGTACATAGGTTTTGAACTATCAGTTCTTCAAGACCCTTCTCTCTAGTGTCTGTTGGCATTTTAATATAAATTCAAGTGTTGCTGTGGATAATTGATAATGTTGTAATTATTTGCAATCTTTCCTATAATTAAGTATTCAAGTGTTTGAATTAATTGGCGAATCAATGGAACGATCAAACTGTAATCATCATTATTAGAGATTGTCAGATGATATTCACTTTCCTTATTGTGTACTATACAGCATCTAAGACCATAAATTAATTCGGCTATTCTTTCTAAATTGGAAGGGACAAATCCCTTTACAATTGCTCTATCTCTTAAAAAGTCCTTTACTGGAGTTGTAGAATGAGGCAAAAGATCAGCGTTTAATCTTGCGATGTCGCCATGAAATATTTTCGGAAAATTTTTTGTAAAGGATTTTTTTTCATTTTTTACCATAGATTCGGAAGAACTTGCAAACTCTCTTACAAAAAACTTGTTAGTACCGACTCTATTTGTTAAATCAACTAAATAAACGCGATAAACAAGGTATTCTAATATGTGGTATAATCTTAAGAATCTTGAAAGAATATCTGGAGTTTGATTTAACTCGTTTATTACATCGTATATATCAAAATATTGTTCATAAATCTTGGTGTTGTCTAAAATCAAGGAATTATTTAAAACAGGCGAAGAATAGATCAATTCAGGGGGAAGATCAATCGCTTTAGAATTATTAAGGTAGCTTAAATAAATATAAGAAAAATGTCTGTTGCTATCAAAACCAGCCATCGATTGTTTGTTTATTACAAAACCCGTATTAATATTATTGAGACTTATGCAATCAAGAAGAATTGTGATCTTGTCGGCATCTGGAATAGTGTAACATCGTTCTAAAAATTCTTGCATTTGTTTCCAAAGTATCTCGAACTGAGGTAGAGAAATATCTACTAAAGCACCTGATTGAATTAAAGATTTAGTAGAAAAGAAACCGAAATCAGAATCAGAGTATGCGAAAGCGCGATTTTTTTTATCAAGGTTAGGGTCAGCAAAATCAATTATTTGAATTGTGCCCGTAACCAAATAATTATTAGCAAGAAAATTATCAGCGTTAGTCTCAATAAGTTTATCCAATGCATCAATAAGAATTACAAAATTTGCCGGAGGTGCTAATGCTTTCAATTGGGCTAAAGCAGAGTTAAGGTTTTCATCAATTATAACAGTATTCTCAACACCATCATCATCAAAACCAAGATAATGGTTGATTGTAAGAATGAAATCAGCTAATAGTTCTCTGCCTGTCATTTGTTACTTACGTTCTTTTGATTTATCGAAAATATCCTTCCATTCTGGATTGTTACCCTGTAACAATTCAAATGTGTAATTCATAACTACCTTACGAATAATGTTGCCTATATTTCCTGAGCGACTCGAAAGTGTATTATATTCGTTGGTAAATTCTTTTAATTTAAAACCTCTATGCAAAATATTATTTCTTAGCACTTTAAAACCTTCGTTAGCTGCTTTTCTGAGTGCGCTTTTATCCCATTCGTCATCAATATTTATATACTTCCCAACCGCTGCAAAAACACCGCTAAGTGATGTGTCTTTAACGAACCATTCCTTTCCTCTATCCTTATCATTTTCATATACAGCTTCATCAAGGGTGTACAATTGAGATAAATAATCTTTAATAAACTCAGAACTAAAGACCGATTCATAAACCTTTGCTTTAGTTTCTTCTTCAGGTTCTAAACCAATTAAGTCTTCAGTTGACACTCGGAGTGGTTTCTTCTCTACAAACGACTGCAAGGCAACAATTACTGATGAGAACATAAATTCCCCTAAATCCCTATTACCTTTTTTTACTTCGGACGCTTTCTTTTCTTTTTCTCTTAAAAGATTTACTTTGGGTTGGCTGGCTCTAATTTCATCATAAAAGTGGAGAAAAAGTAATTCGAACTGATGGGTTTTTGAAACAGCTTTTTGCCCGGCATTTAACACTAACATTTTTTCAATTATCTCTTTTTCTTTTAACCCTGACCAAACGACCAAGTAAATCTCAAACCCTGAAAAAACCTTTTTAACTTCGATAATTTCATTGCTAGTAATGAATGAGCGGATTAAACTTGTAGATAAAACCCCTGTTTCAAAAAATAAATCATTTTCCTCTTTTAATCTTTTGGCAAACTCAGTTATAGCTTTATCAGTTTCACCATTATATTTTTCTGAAAGAATTTTATAAGCCCATAATCTGAAAGTTCTCTGCAAGCCATCTAATATTTCAACAGCCTGCATATCAACCTCAGAAATTCCACTTTTATTAACTTCTAATTTCTGCTGCTTCGTCGTAAGAGTAATCAATGGAATTGGATCACCGTCCTTGATAGAATAGTATAAGAAATCAAGATATTGGTTTTTTACAATTCTCCTTTGAATGGCAAATTCATAAAAGTTGTCTTTTAAGCTGTCCAAATAAACGAGCAAATTGCCACTACACAGATACCATGTTCTGTGTTCAATGACTTTGCTTGCTAATATTTTTACTTCCATTTGCTCTATAAATTTATCTTCCTGTTACCGTTTCTGCAATCATTGCCTCTTTGTATTCTTGCATCAGTTCAATTTCCCTTTGGGCTTTGGAAATTGCAATGTCAACAGTCTTTGTCTCATCATGTATATAGTTGATAATTCTATCTTGTTCGTCCAGTGATGGCAAGCCCAATTTTAAATTACCAATGAAAGCCCAGTGTGCTCTCGGCATTTTTGCCCCGTATGTTGAACTATTTATTACTTCGATAAAATCTTTTGACATTAAGCGGTGAAATAAAAATTCTGCGCGAAGAATAGCTTGTATCGGGGTAAGTACTAAAAGTTCACCAACGCATAAGCCTTCACGGTCTGCAACAAATGCCTTCGCTAAATAAGGTCTGAGTTTATTGAAAAGCACATCGCCAACTTTGAAATGATTTCCTTTTCCGTTAAATTCTGGATTGCCAGTCTCGATAAATTTACCAGTCCAACCATCAATATTTTCTAAAGCAATTCTGAATAAATTCTCGCTCTGCTCTTCTAAATTGATTTCCGTTTTATTTAAAGTGACAGCATACTTTAACCTTCGCAATTTCCAATGATGGGGCTTCTGTCCCAACCAATCTATACCAGATTCATCTAGATCAGCATTTTTATCTATTCCCTTAGTGATAGCATTGGTGATTATACTTTGCCTTTGTTCTTTTAATAAATCAATAAATCTTTGCTTTAGTTTGATGAACCTATTTATTTTTTTTGCTCGCTCTCTGATTAGTTCAACAATTTCATCCTGTTCTTCTCTGGGGGGAACGATAGAAAAAATGCTGAAAAATTTATCGGTATATAGCCGAAGGCGACTATCAATAATGCCTGTTGAATTTCTTCTGAACTCTGCTTTAAATAAGTTGGTTGAAAACAAATAGCCAAAGTAATGGGGATTGTTTTCCGGCTTGCACCTGTAAACGCAATATGCGGGGCTTACAATCCCATCAACAGGAGAAATTCCTAAGCTGCCATTCCATGCAAGCATGATGTTTATTACGAGATCATTTTGTGAAACTTTCTTGTAGCCCTTCAATGATGCAGCACTAGTAATGTGGTCGGCTTCATTTTCTAAACTTTCACGGGTGGGTGTAATGCCTGTGTATTGCGAAACAGAAAGCAACTCTTCATTGCCGGTTTCACTTCTTGAATCAAGTTCATTAAAAATGTTCTTGATTCGCTTCACCTGCCAATGTGAAGGGAAATCACCAAGCCATGCGGTTTTTATATTTTCAGACATCAACTGCATCATGAAATTCTGCGGGTATAATTTGTTTAATGGCTTCCTTCATAAAAGAAGGATTGCCTAATTCACTTTTTACATTTTCCTTTAAATAAAATCTGTGGAACACTTCCCAAGGTGTGGTTGTGTATTCTTCGCCTTGTGTATGCAAATGGTATTCATCAATAAATTTTGAAAGATCAATTAAATCCTGCTTCAAATAATCTTCGTGAATTTCAAAGTAGTTGAGATTGATAAATGTTACATCATTCACCTCTGTTTTTGAAAATGTTTCCGTGCTCAGCAACTCTCTGAATTTCTTTTTCAGAATTTTATTTACTCCTTCATATCCGAATGATAAATCAGTATAAATAACTATCGGATAAATATTCAGTTTTTCCGTTGCAGGTAATGTATCAAAGGGTATTGAATTATTCTCAATGTATTTTGCTGCATTAAAAAGCTGCTGTATTCCTTTCGGGTCTTTTGTCTGGTTTTCGAAAAACTTCTTCTCAAATTCGGAGTAGAGCAAATCCTTATCTGATTTTTCTTTCAGGTCGGCATTAAGAAGTATGTCTTTAAACTCAATGAGGAAAATATTATTTCCTTTTCGCAAATAGTAATCACAGATTTCATTGCCATCACTCTTCCTTGCTTCATCACCTGATTTCCGAATGTAGTGAGGAAAGCATCTTTCCATGATGAGGCGGAAATAAATATCCTCCATGAACTCTTTTCCTTTCACTGAAAGGAAATTTCCTTTGTAGCCCCGTGCCTTAATGAACTCACCGAAAGCAAAGATTTGTGCTTTGTATAGCTGGTCAATAAGGAAATTAATATCAAGAAGAAAAAATACATGCTTATCAAAGTGAAAGAGCATGTGCTTTCTCAAGGTGCGAAAGCTATTGTCAGGTGCGTAGGTGCTGATTTTATCGTTGATTGAAAGTGTATTGATGAAATCAATATTTATCAATGGAAGCAAATTACCTAATGGAATCATTTGCGTTCTTTGATAAACAGGATTATGAATACCTACCTGAGTGAACACAGTGAGCAGATTGTAAATAATCTCCTTGTAATCTTTCACATGCAAGTGCTTGTAATAATCCTGCACATATCTTTTAAACTTTTCTGAGCTTTCCAGATATTTAAAAAATTCTAAGCTGCGGGTAAATTGATTTGAAAAATCTGTTGTGGAAGCGTAGTCCTTCTGATAAATAAAATTTGGAAGCAGAATACTTTCTGATTCTCTTTTATCAGCAGCTTCTTTGACCTGCTCGGCTGTTATTTTAAACCTGTCACTGGTTACACTATTTATTATCAGGGAAGCATCCAACATTCTTTTCGCTTCGTCATTAGTGTATGGTCGCATCGGAAGCGAATTGTAATTCCTAAAAATCAATTCGTAGAAAAGCAGATTTGAATATTGCCAAAACACAACTGGCAATCTGCCATCGTCAAGATGTCTTTGGAAAACTGTTTTAAAAGTATTGATAGTTTCTTCACCTGCCGGAACAATAAGATTATTTAATAGTTGAACTTGTATGTTGTATGCTTCACCACTGACTTCATTCAAATAGAGTTTGATGTTAATCCCTGAAAAGAAATTCAACAGAGTAGATGATGGAATGCCTTGAATAAGGGAATCTGCAAAAGACAAATCTTTTGGAGTTCCATAAACCTCATTGTAATCAATGATGGTTTTCAAGTGCATTCTTGTATCTAGTGCTGCCATTAACTTGTAATTTCTTTTAGTAGTCCTTCTGTTTCTTGTTCTATAGTATAAATATCATTGACAATAACAGAGAGCGGTCTTGGGGGCTGATGCTTGTAGAAGTATTTTGCAAAATTGATTTCGTAACCAATTTTAGTTTCATCTTTATTCCACCACGCATCATCAGCAAACGGTAAAACTTCCCGCTCAAAAAATTCCTGTATATCTTCTTTCAATGGAATGTTCTCATAATCTTTCAATGCCGGGTCGCTTACATATTCAATAGTTCCGTCTTTGTGTTCTTTTTTAATTACAGGTTTCGCTTTCGGATCTGTCCATGATATTACATTGATAATATCTTTCTTGTCTTTCGGGGTAAGTTTTATTTTTTGCTTCTTCAATTCCTTTTCAAATATTTCATCAAACACGTTGAAATCATCATAGGTGATTTCTCCGAATTTTTCTGAAATCGTTTTTACATTGTTCATCAGGTCAAGGTCTCGCTTCCAACTGGCAGTGTCAATCAGTTGCTTTACTATCTTTTGCTTTTTCTTTGGAAGGGATGCTATTGAAATTTCTGTTTCTGCGTCACCGTTTTCTTCTTCTCCTTCTTCATTGTCCTGCATGAAATAATTCAGCAACCATTCTTCTAATTTTTTTACTCCTTCTTTTTCATACACTCCATTTCCAAACTCACGATACAGTTCCTCTCTCAGTTTTGTATTGTTTGAAACAAAGCGAATTGAATGAATTTTTATTCCTGTTAACTGCACCTTGAGCCGCAAGGGTCGGTAAACGATAATTTGCGAATAACCAAATTCATCGTTGTCAAAAATTTTACTGTATTCTGTTTCTTTAAAATCAAGATAGAGTTGTGTAACTGTTTCAATATTTTCCTTCCTGAGTTCGTTGCGTTTGCTGCCGAGTGGCTTTTGTTTTTTTACAAAAAAGTTTTCGCCATTTGCATTGATAAGTTGAATTTTATTTTCTCTTTCTGGCGGCTTACGATTGGTCATGACAAAAATGTAGGTAGGAATGCCTGTATTGTAAAAAATATCATTCGGTAATGCGATGATGGCTTCCAAATAATCTTTTGTAATGATGTGCTTTCTTATTTCACTCTCTCCCTGACCTGCATCACCTGTGAACAAGGCAGAACCATTGTGAACGGATGCAATGCGGCTGCCCTGTTCTGTATCCCTCATTTTACTAATCATATGCAACACGAACATGAGTTGTCCGTCATTAACACGACTTGAAACAACTTTCGTCTCAGAACCTTCGCCTACTTGAAAGCGACTATCAGTTATTTTTCCTTTGTCACCAACACCTAATGCCTTTTTATCATCAGCCCAACTTGTTCCATATGGAGGATTGGTGAGCATAAAATCAAATTTTAATGCTCTCCATTCATTTGCTCGTTCACCTCCGAATTGGCTGAGTGTGCTACCGTAAACAATTTTATCAGGGTCTTCATTTTTTAAAAGCATGTCTGATTTGGAAATAGCGTATATGGTCGGAGTGTTTTCCTGACCGTAGAGGTGTATGGTAGCTTGTGATTTTATTTCACCTTCATCATCGGTGATATACTTTTTGGATTCGGTAAGCATCGCGCCACTTCCAGCGCAGGGATCGTAAATCAAAAATGTTCCAGACTGAATATTTTCTTTTACTGGCAAAAAAAGAAGATGGGTCATTAACTCAATTATTTCTCTTGGTGTAAAGTGTCTTCCCGCTTCTGCATTGGTAGCTTCATTGAATCTCCTTAGCAAATCTTCAAACACATACCCCATTGCAAGAGGTGGTAAGCTTTCTGGTCGTAAATCGATTTTCGGCGAAACAAATTTTTCAATAACAGAAAAAAGTTTCTTCGCATCGTCAAGCGTTTCAATTTCATTTCTGAATTTGAATTTGCTGATGATGTCTTGCACATTCTCAGAATATCCGTTAAGATAGTTTTCAAAATTGCTTTTGATATTCTTCGGGTCTTCCAATAGTTTTTTCAGGGTGTAAGGAGAAGTGTTGTAGAATGCAACCCCCGAACCTGTTTGTTTGCTTGTCAAAACTGTTGTGAGGTCATTCAGCTTGCCAACGAATTTTTCATGAGTAACCAGTACTTTATCTTTTGACGGTTCTAACACTGCATCCAAACGCCGGATAACAGTCATGGGCAAGATCACATCCTTATATTTACTCGGCTCGTAGGTGTTAATCAACACCTGATCCGCCACTGAATAGATGAAGTTAATAAGGGGTTGGAGTGATTGCGTATTCAGTGCCATTTACTTGGGAATCTTTACTGTGAATTCGGTTCTGTTCAGCTGTCAAAACTGAACATTACTTTTTTGATTTCCAAGCTTGTTAAAATGCTACCCGGAAAAGTGCGATCTGCAATGTAACTTAAATGAGGAGATCGTAATCCGTATTTTTTCGCCTGATGTACTTTCCAACGTAGAAGTTTGCCCCTCTTTCTTTGTCGTATCGCTGCAAGTCAATACGATTCCACTTGTCAGATTTCTTTCCACCCGAAACATGCTGCCAAATGTCAAGAAGTTTTTTATAAGTTACAGTATGTGGAACTTGAATGAGCCCATGTGTGTGATAGCCGTCATTCACTTCATAATTTTCAGCAACCCAAAAGAAATTTGTTTGTCCCTCTTTCCTGATTTGGTTGTGAAATCCTTCCATCACTCGGCGGGCAGAAGTTAACGACATCTTGTAACCGGTCGTAAATGTCCCGTAGTGCGTGAAAGGAAGAGTGTTAAGAAACTCTGCGTAGTCTTTGATTGATGCCATAAGGTTTATTAGTTTTTGATACTCAGATTGTGAACTGAAAACGGTGCATTTTTATTTTTTTAGGTATCTCTACGGTTGCGCTTAGGCGCACCTCCGAGATACAAGATAACGTCCTCTGTCACCTTTCAATTTGAATAAAAATTTTATCAGCAGTTGCAATCGTTACTTCTCGCAAGTAGGATTTACATGGTGATCTTGCAAAAACTTTTCAATGTCAAGAGCTGTGAAATAATGGCGTGAGCGAATCTTTGAATAACCAAGTTTGCCGCTTGCGATGTATGTTGAAAGTGTTCTCTTGCTTACTCGTAATAATTTGCAAGCGTCAACACTGTCCATGTATGGTTCTGATAAACGAACATGCTCTTCATGGCTCTTAAGCGATTCCCTAATTTCATTAAGGTATTTCAGAATCTCAGTGAATTCCTGCGCGGAGAGTGTAACTTTCTTCATTTCGTTAGCAGTTATTTGTATGCCTCATGCTTATTCTGATTCATAATTTTGACTACGTCTTCGTACTCGTAAAAGACTGTTTTGCCGACTGTCGTGAACGGTAGTGTACCATTTGTTCTAAGTGTGCACAAAGTGCCCGGTGAAATGTTGAGCATTTCGCGAACGTCTTTAGAGCGAAGCCATTTTCTCTGCTTCGGTTGTGTCGTGAGAATCTTTTTGATTTCATTTATCAAATCGGTCTTAAAGAGTAACAAATCGTCGGTTGTAATTACTTGTGCCGGCATCGTTTGATTGAATTTGAATGATGCGAAAGTATAGGCGTCCGTAGGCGGAAAAAGGGGACAGGAGGAGACAGCAGAGAGACAGTCCCCCTACAAAACCTTTGCAGGACAAAGGTTTAAGCAAACTATTTTTCTAAATTTTTGAGTGGGGGGACAGCTATTTTTTCTTTTTGTTAGTCCTATTGTAGAGAACTGGGAGAATTGTGTTTCTCAAGTCAACAAGAAGATCGTTTAGCTTGTCGTATTCTTCCTTTGAGATGTCATAAGACTTTTTGCGCACCTGATTTTTTGATGGCTTTGTTGTAGTTTCAGCAGTGAAATATTTTGCCGCAAACTCGGCTGCACTCACATCAGATTTGAACTGCATACACTTTGCTTCCCTGAACATTCGAAAAAGAAATCCAAGCTGACTAATTGAAAGATTGGTTTTTACCCTTGTTATCGGCTTAGCTTTTTTTGAACTCCTTTTCTGCTTGAGTTTTTCCAGTTCTTGCATGGGTTTTTCATTTAAGTACATTCCGAAAAATGCTTCGATCTGAATTTTTGTGTTTTCAAAGCAACTATAAATCATCTGGTAAACGGCATAATAATCAGATGTCTCAATGTCTCCTTTAGGATTCAATTCCTTCTCATCCATTAGATTCGAATCATCATCAAGTAAATAAACATTGACGTAATCATAGTGAGATTGGAGATAGATTTTCTTTTGTTCCTCAGTAAGTGAGAGTACATTTTGTTTGAGGGCAGTAATAATCCGAGTGGGTTCATTTTCAAGAATTGTTTCGAAGTGACTCCTTATTTCTTTAGAAATAAATTCCTCCCTCCAATCTTTTCTAAATGAGAAATCTTGAGCAGTTTTTCCGTAACGATACTCATTGTAGATATACTCTTGCAGTTTCCCAAAAAATAAGCTCTCCAAATACGCCAATTCATTTTTCAGTTCATCAGATTTTTTTGGCGCAGCAAGTAAATAGCTTGGATAATAATCATCCAAAAACTGAATGAGGGATTCAAGAGTTGTATTGGCGTGGTCATAAATTAACCAAACAGTGTGTTCAGCAAAACGAATTTTATTTGCGACCTCGTGTTCCCGGACAAAATCAAGAAAGTTTTCGGTTGCTGAATTGTTCGCTTTGAGAAGAGTGTTTAGAGCGGCAAATGTGTTTTCAATGAAGAGATGAACCTTTTCTTTTGTCGTGGTGGAATCTACCTTTTTCCTTATTGCAGGAATCAATAAGTCGGCTTCCTTTGAAAGCATATCAGAAAACTTTTTTGTTGCCTGCATGTTTTCATCATTTCGAAGTTTGATGTCATTTCCCAGAGATACGTCATGGTAGAACTCATTTAACTGCTCTCTCATACTCTCTTCATGAGCAGGTAAATCTTTGAGGATTATTTTTTCGAGTTTCGCTAAGAGCTCCGGCAACTTAAACGGTTTTCAAAAGGCGAATATCACCTTTTGAACCGTAAAGTTTTTCTTTCAAGTTGCCCATATCTGCAACGATCTTCTTATTGAGAACCTTTGCATAACTCTTCTCGGTGATTCGTGTATTGGCGTGACCCAGAATTTTGCTGGTGGTTTCAATGGGCACGTCGTTGTTAATCAAAATCGTTGTACCAAAAGTTTTTCTTGCTACGTGAAAAGTGAGATTCTTTTCTATGCTGCAAATCTCAGCAAGTTCTTTTAAGTAGGCATTGAGTTTTTGATTGCTAAGTGAAGGCATCAATTTTCCATCATCATAAACTTGCGGATGATTTGCATACTTATCGAGTAGTGCGAGTGCTTCGGGAAAAAGAGGAATAGAAGCTCTCACTTCTGTTTTTGTTCTGTACGTGTAAATCCATTTTTGACCATCTATGCCAAGCGAAATATCACTGCGATTCAATTTCATCAAATCAACATAAGCAAGCCCGGAATAACAACTGAAAACAAACAAATCGCGAACTAAATCAAGACGTGGCATTCGAATCTCTTTGCTCTTGATGCGCTCTAATTCTTCCTCAGTGAGGAAAACGAATTCTGTATCTTCTAAACGAGACTTATATCTCATGAATGGATCTTTAACGAGCCAATCATTTGCAACAGCCATGTTTACAATCTTGCGAACGTTGCGAACATATTTGAGAGTAGAGTTATGATTGCAATGGCGAACGGTTTTGGTTGTGGAGTTCTGGTTGCAACGATGAACGGTTTTGAGATAGTGCTCAAAGTCTGTGATGAACTGGTAACTGAGATTCTTCAATGTAATATCAGAGATACTGTATCTGTGCTCCATGAAATTTTTCACATGCTGTGCAACGGTATTGTATCTCACCAATGTTGCCGGTGCAATATCAATCCCTACTTTTTCCTTCATCATCTGATTGTGATACTCGATGACTTCCATGAGCGTGTACTTTTTTTCATCCTTTCCTAAAAAAGCATTGCGCACTGACTCAGCACTGATTTCTTTCCCGGCTTGAAAAAGAATACTGTGGTGCTCCAGAACCTTACCCTTAAAAGCATCCAAATACATGTTAAACTTCGAAACGTCTTTACCTGATCCTTTCATCTTATCGGAGTGGTCGTCCCACTTTTCAGGCTCGATGTCGCGATTGGTAGTTAGGTTGGCTCGCTTTCCATCTATTGTGATTCTGAGGTAGATAGGTGCTTTTCCATCCTTTGTGAGTTTGTCTTTTCTCAGGTAAAAAAGCATTCCAAGAGTAGTATTCTTATTCATGATTTAATTGATTTTGATGGTCATAAAGGTAACCTCGACGGGGCGAAAATGCAAGTTTTGTTCTCACTTTTTATCAACAATTATTTTTCTGAAACACTTGATGAATAAGGCTTTCAGCCTTGTTAGGTTACCTATTTTGAAAGTTGGGATTAGGTAACCGAATAGGTAACCTACGGGGTGCGAAAAGTGAAACTTTTTGACATGCTGAAAATAAAAAACCCTTGAAATTCTTGTGAATTCCAAGGGTGCAAACACTTTGAATGATAGGTTGTGGAGCTGCAGGGAATTGAACCCTGGTCCAGACAAAGCCATCAAAAGCTTTCTACATGCTTATCCGTTCATTAATTTTCGGAATGAACCCGGCGAACGGAAGCCAATGTTCATTCTTATCCGGTGTATTTTCTTATCCCGACGAACCAGCAAATCGGGACCAGCGCTGCATGATGAAGTTCCGGTTGCAGTCGGCAGCACGTGGACTACAGGGAACTAATGACTGAATCCGCGTTGCGGATTAGGCAGCCATTGCAAATGAATTGTTGCCAATTATGGCGTCGGAAGTTGGTGATTATCGAGCTTGGCTTCCAATGCTCGGCATGCTTACTTTCAAAGAACGATGCTGTCAATACCGGTCAGCCCCGGGGTAAAATTAGTCATTGGTTATTAGTCATTAGTAATTGTGTGAAAAGTTCAGTGCTTGCAAACGAAATCCGATGCCATGATCTTTTATTTGAAAAAAATTCCCGGAGAACTCTAAGTCATCCGGGAATTCAAATTCCATAGAGAAACTTTTTATCGGGTCAAATGGATCTCCATCACTTTGATTTCCTTGCCATTCATATCCTTGTAAAATTCCATCGTTTGATCTTTATCACCGTTGAAGTGAATTACCTGCCGCATCGCGACTTCTTTCTTCTGCATGGGATCATAAGACTTGCCTTTCAATTCGAGAGTTTTTCCGTCAGCACTTATCATACCTTCCAAATAGCCGATGCCCGTGCTCATATTATCAATCCATGTGCTGCAATACTTCTGGCTGCCATTGTCAAATCCCATAGTGCCCAATCCTTCGAAAGGCATTCCCATCATATTTCCTGTATAACGGGTAGAGAGATAGCGATCTCCCATGATCATTTCATTGTGAACTAAAGCACTTGACTTCATCGGGGCTTGAGTAGGATCCATGTACTGGGTGACTTCTGCTTTCCAGTCGCCTGCTGATTGGGCCATCATTTTTTGCGCTTGTCCGGGAGTGGCATAATCCGTCCATGCCTGCATGGCTGCTTGTTGCTTTGGATCTTGTGCCCTGGCATTTGTGACGATGAAACAAATAAGCGCAAGACAAATCATGTTGTGAAATTTTTTCATGGTGTTTAGATTTTGATTTAAAATTAAGAAAGGAATTTTGAACAAAGAAAATGAAAATTGCAAATTGCTTCATAGAAATTTTTGTGCCACAGATCTTTTCAGTCTTAAAAAAATTTATTGCGGAAAATCACGGACGTCATAAAGTGCATTCACAATTGTTTGTGAAGGAACAACATGGCAATTACCTTTGGCCGCCCTTCATAAAAAAATGCACAAACTCAATATCGCTCTCATTCGCGAAGAAAAGTCACCGCCTGATAATCGTGTTGCATTCAGTCCCGTGCAGTGTCAATGGCTGATGAATAAATATCCTGAATTAAAAATCGTAGTTCAGTCATCGCAGTACCGGTGCTACACAGATGATGAGTACAGGGAAGAAGCTGTTGAAGTCATGGAGGATGTGTCTGATGCAGATTTGCTTATGGGCATTAAAGAAGTGCCGAAAGAAAAACTCATCTCTAATAAGAAGTACCTTTTCTTTTCTCACACGATAAAAAAGCAACCGCACAATCGCCCTCTGCTGCAGGAAGCGCTGAAGAAAAAAATTGTGTTAACTGACTATGAGTGCTTAGTGTGGGAAAATGGTGAACGAATTCTCGGCTTCGGGCATTTCGCCGGTGTGGTCGGAGCACACAATGGGTTTTATACTTACGGAAAACGATTCAGGCTCTTTGACCTGAAGCGAGCTTATGAGTGCGAAGGATATGAGGAAGTAATAGCGGAATACAAAAAGATAATATTGCCGCCGATCAAAATTGCCGTCACCGGCACCGGCAGGGTTGCAAAAGGTGTCTATGAATTGATCGAGAAATTACACCTTCGAATGGTAAGCCTTCAGGATTATCTGGCGCAAGACTTCAATGAGCCGGTATATGTAGTTTTAAATACCTCTCAACTATATAAACACAAAGACGGCACTGCATTTCGCCGCGATGACTTTCACAAACATCCCCAAGAATACGTTTCAGCGTTTCTTCCTCTTACAAAAGTCACTGACCTTTTTATCAATGCAATTTTCTGGAGCCCTTCAGCTCCTGTTTTCTTCACAAAAGAAGATATGCAACGCACCGATTTTAAAATCAAAGTGATCGCCGATATCTCGTGCGACATCAATGGATCAGTGCCCGCAACGATTCGTGATGCTACTATTGAGAATCCTGTTTTCGGATACAATCCTTTTACCGAAAAAGAAGGACCGCCTTATCAGAATGACTGCATTGATGTGATGGCAGTAAGTAACCTGCCGAATGAATTGCCGCGTAATTCATCAGAAGAATTCGGTGATAAACTGATTGAGTATGTGGTGGAGGAGTTATTGAATGATCACAGTGAGATTATTGATCGTGCTACGATTGCGAGAGATGGAAAACTTACATCGCGCTTTTCCTATTTACAGGATTATATTGAAGGCAGAGGATAGAAATTAGAAGGTAGAAGATAGATGAGAAGCGAAATCGTAAATCGTCAATTGTGAATGGGTGAATGGTGAATGGGTCAATAGTGAATAGTGAAAACTCCTCACAGAGTCCTGTCCGCAGGACCCGGGAGCGGAAAACTAATTTGCAAGTTCCGTTTTCAAATAGTCAATCACATTCACTTCCACGGCATCTACCTTTCTGAATTCAGCGAGATAGTATGATACCCAGTCACCAAAGTGAATGAGATACAGCGCTTTTTCAATGGCACTATCTCCTTTCGACCACACTTCATAAATGTGCCGCGTGTATTGGCTGATGATGTTCTTGGCAATCTTCATCCGCTGTTGTATGCGCGAGTAATCAGAATCATTTCGCAAAAAGATCACTGCATATTTTCCCGGTGTTCTCCATCCTACCAGCTCGTTGTGATTCATTTCAGGAATGGGCTGCTCCCATGCAAGTGTTTTTGAATTCTCATTCAATTGCTGCTTCCAGCGGATGGCCACCGATTCAAAATTCGCAGGCGCGTAAATCACGGGAAGTTTTTTGTTCAGCTTCTTCCCCAGCGACTTCGCCTGCTTCATGATTCGCTTTTCTTCTTTATCAAGCAATGTGATGGCCTGTTCAATGCCCACCACAAATCCATCGTCAATCAGGTTGTAGTTTGCGAGAATAAACAATTGCTGAATGAAGGAGTATGCAAGAGCCGAGCGCGGTGGTTTTCCCCCTGGAATGATCACGTAATCAATGCCTGCCTTCTTAGCAAGGGAAATGATGGAACCGCCTGACGAGACACAAACAATTTTACAGCTTCGCCGGATTCCTTCCTGTAAGGCATGAACTGTTTCCTCGGTGTTTCCTGAATACGAAGAAGCGATGAGCAATGTATGCTCATTCACCCACGCGGGCAGCGTGTAATCTTTGATCACAGCAAATGGCAATTGCATTTTGCCGGCAATCAGTTCTGAAACTAAATTGCCGCCGATGCCGGAGCCACCCATTCCTGCCACCACAACACTTTTGATTTCTTTGTGTCGCGGGGAGAGCTTCATGTTGCGCCCGATTTCAATGGCTTCCGCCATCTGCTTTGTAAAACCTGCTATCAGTTGATCCATCATCTTTGGTTTAATTTTATGTCACTAAACGTAAAGGAAATTTCCTTTCCCGCAAACAAAAAATTTTAGAGGGCTATTTTACTGCAAAAGAAGAAAAACTTTCATGAGTAAACATAATGAACTCGGTGTGAAGGGTGAAGTGATCGCCCTGGAATTCCTGGAGAAGAAAGGTTATGATATCCTGGAGATCAACTGGCGCTTTGAAAAAACTGAAGTGGACATCATCGCGCGCGACCGGAATACCCTCGTAATTGTGGAAGTAAAAACACGTACCTCTGATGAATTCGGAATGCCGGAAGATTCTGTGAATCATGCAAAGCAAAAAAATCTAGCCATTGCAGCCGAAGAATATTTAGAGCAAAAAAATCTCGAGGTGGACGTTCGCTTTGATGTTATCTCCATCACGGTGAAGAATGCTGAGGCGAAAGTTTTTCATATCAAGGATGCGTTTTTTCCCTTTGAATAAAATGGTGAATGGTGAATAGTGAATGGTGAAAAAAATGACATTCCGACGAAGGAGGAATCTGTGTCTCAATCCTGATTAGATTCCTTCTTTGTCGGAATGACACGCATTCAAAAAATTATTTCACATCCACTAACTTCTGCCAGAATTCCCGCTCTCCTACTTTCATTTTCACGTAATAGACTCCGGCATCTTCCATCGGAATTTTGTAAACATATTTTCCGGCAGGTTGATTTTGCGCAGATACAATCACAGCAACTTTCTGCCCTGCACCATTCCACAATTCAACAATCACTGAAGTGGATTGCGGAAGGAAATATTCGAGGTTGCTGAAATTATTCGCAGGATTAGGATAGAGCGAGACATTGAAGCTGTATCCTGGTTCTGAAATTCCAACGGGCAAAATCACCAGGGTATCAACCACTGTAAGCGTGCATCCGTTTGAGTCTGTCACAATCAGAATCACGATGTACATGCCCGGGTCAGTATAGGTGTGCGCAGGATTCTGTTGCGGCGATGAATTTCCATCTCCGAAATTCCAATTCCAGGTGTCCGCATTTTGTGAGTTGCTGGAGAAATCAACGGGCGTATCTTCAAACAATGATCCCGCATACGTGATGTCAGCAGAAAGATAAGAGACCACGACATCAGTGTACACTGTATCGCAACCGAATGAGCCGCAACCGATCATCGTCACATTGTATATTCCTGATAGTGCGTAGACGTGACAGGGATTTTCAAGATCAGAAGTAGTGCCGTCCCCAAAATCCCAATGAATGGAAATTGCGCCGCCGGTTATCGAATCAGTGAAGCAAACATTTCCGAAGCACTGCACATCCGCAGCAAGCGTCACGCAATCTGCACTCCCGACCGTAATGTTCACTGTGATGGTATCAACCGGATTGTCCGGATCATTTCCATAGACAATAATGTACTCTGTGTATGTTCCTGGGGCCAATCCGGTGTTCGTGATGGTGATCGTGTAATCCTGTGATTCTGTTGGATGCAAAGTGCCTCCACCTGTGGGGGTGATTGTTACAAAGTCAGGAATGAGATTGTCGTTTATCCATGACAAGGTATTTCCAATCACCAATGAACCAGTGTCGTTGGGCTCGAAATAGTCGAAGCCGATGTACACTACATGACCTAAACCCTGATCACGATAACCGACAACCGTGTTGCCGGAATAATCAATCAGCTCGTTTACTCCGTTCGTGAACGATTGTGCATACGCATGCTTGGGGTTCTCCGCAATCACCGCCGGTAACCCCTGAGTGATTGGATGTGACAGGTTCACTACATCCATGGCAACATTGGGCACTGCTGTCGCGAATGCGCCGGCGAGTAATCCGGTGTTGTAAATGCAAGGCGACTTCGCACCGTTGGCGCCGCAGAAAATTACAGTGCCTCCATTGTCAACAAAGTTGCCGAGTGCTTCAGCATAATTCGCATAAATGGTTTCATCACCAACGGGGTTCGTCATCAGGAAAACATTTTTCCCCTGCAATTGCATGGCCAGTGTATCGCCACTCTGCGTCGAAGTAGTGGTCAAGGTATAACCCGGAAAATATTGGTTGATGGCTGCAATGGTGTTTGGATATTTTGTATTCATATCCGCTCCGTACGTGAGTGCGAGAATATTTGGCTGGCTTCCCTGGAAGTTGTACTCGGTTTCAGTTAAGCCATACAATAGATCACCGGCGCCGTGATTAAACACGGTAGCTGTAGTGGTGAATGAATTTACTCCGCAACCGAGGTTCACATCAATGGTGGTGGGCGTTACCACCATTACCGGGGGCTCCTGCACCGTGATGATTTGCGTAGTGGTATCCGCACCGCCGCAGTTCGATGCAATCAGGGTTACTGAATATACTCCTGCATTCGCAAAAGTGTGACCCGGATTTTGAAGTGTGGAAGTATTGCCGTCTCCGAAATCCCAATTCCAGTAAATGGGAATGTTGGTGGAAAGGTCAGTGAAGTCAACTTGTGTTCCATACGGAGGATTTGAATTGCTCGCAGAGTAATCTGCCACTGGGGTGATTAAACCACCTACTACTGAACTCCAATTCGCGGAGAAGCCCGCATAGGCTGTATTGGCGTCGGAAGTCCATGTAATGAACATCGAATTTGAGGTTCCGGTTACAGTAGGAAATACAAATGGAAATCCGCTCACGGTTAAGATGAGTGGGGCGGTTGCATCCGAACCATCATACACGTTGAGCACATCGTTGTTCTGTTCAGAAGAGAATGAAATCACCGATAGCGTAATACTTTGCGCACAAGCAGGATGAATGAGCAAGTGACAGTTTTCATTGTCGCTATAATTTCCTGTGGGACCGCCACTGTCATAAAAAGTTCCTGCATCCAGATTCACTGTATCAATTGAACAAAGAGAAATTGCAGGATTCACGATGATGTATCCGGTCTTCGTGAGTGAACCCGAGCCGTAAGCATTAATAGCGGTAAGTGTTACATCATAAGTTCCGGCTGTGTTGTAGGTGATGGTGGTTGGGTTTTGCAGTGAAGAAGTTGACGGGTTTCCTCCGCTGAATGACCAATTCCATGACGTCGGAACATTCTGCGAGAGATCATTGAAGTTAACAGATTGACCTAAATTGATGATCGTCACATCCGCTACAAAGTCAACGACCGGAGCCAGGGCTGGTGGAGCAACAAAGTACACACTGTAATCTTCTGCCTGGCCGCGCTGAGGGTTGTAGCAGGCATCAGTGATGTCATTGCTCGATTTATCATCAATCAGCCGAACGCGCAATGCAGTGTTAAGAGGTGCATTGGCAGGAGTATAAATAATTCCCGAAACAGTTCCTGAAACATCATCTGCCGAATAAACAAGCTCAGCATTATCAAACACACCATCTCCATTGAAATCAATCCACATCCTGACATCTTCATTTACCGTTGAGCCAACTGTGATCTCTGCGGAATAAGGATCACCGGCGGTCAACTGTGTGAAATCAGAGCAGGTAAAATCCTTATATCCTTCCGGAGCGCTGCCGCTTACTTTATCAATGTCCTGAAAAATAAAATGGAAGATGCCGTATTTATTTCCCGGCAGTGTGTCAATAGGAATGCAAGAAGCAGGAACAGGTGAGCCAACGTTCTGTGCGTTGATGTAATTGACGAATGTGATTGTGTCAGAAGTATTGCAGAGAGAAATTCCATTCACAATGAGGGTGACAGTATACGTTCCTGCTGACGTATAATCGTGCACGGGACTCATAGCAGTATCCGTTGTTCCATCCCCGAAATCCCATAAGTATGAGGTGCCGTTGATGGATGAATTGGTGAAAGCAACTGATGCGGGCAATGAACAAAATTGAAGTTGCTGTGCAGAGAAGCTTGCAACCACTGCATTTTGGTATGGAAGGCCAACTCCACATGCATACCATGCATTGGTACACTGAATTATTTGCGGAGTGCAATCGCCCCATAAATCAAGAGCTGATTGTTCACTATAGTCACCTGCATCCTGGTAAGTGGCATTCGCTGTCAGGTAAATGCAGTTGGTACGATATGCGATGGCGGTTGCATCATCAAATCCGATTCCGATTACGTCGTAACCATTCCCCAGATCATTGGTTCCCGAGCCACCTTCCACTAACAAATAATACCAGTAGTTCACTACACCGCTCTCATAATGCGGATCAATGCACGTGCCCCAGAAATCACCACCAACGCAATTCGGATTTGAAAACTCTTTGGGGTTTGCCATGTTGCGAAAGGGAGTTCCTGTGTTATGCCCTGTCACAAACCAGCTTGCAGTTGATGGATTATTTTCCCAGTCAATTGCCTGACCAAAAATGTCACTGTATCCTTCGTTCAATCCGCCGGACTCACAGGAATAAACCAAAGCGGAATGAAACTGAGTAACGCCATGCGTGAATTCATGACCCACTACCATTGCATCAGTGAGCGGTCCGTAAGTTAAATTATCTCCGTCTCCGAAATGCGCATCCGTTCCCGTCCAGAATGCGTTCACATAAAGTCCATCGTGAGCGTAAGCGATCAGGTTATAGCCGCTGCCATCAAGACCACTCTGCCCGAAATGATTCCAGTAATAATCATAGGTTGCCTGTGCTCCGAATTGGCAATCAATCGGTGGCTGATCGCCGCTCCAATAATTGTCACTGTCATAGTAATCTGTAGTGCCGCCGGGACCAGCATACGTAATCACTCCATTGCCCCGTGTAAAATCTTCGAGGCGAAATGAATTCGGTGCCAGGCTGTCGGTTGCAATTGTCCGGGTCCCGCTGTATTGAGTTACGGCAGTTCCATAAGCGACATCATCGCAAATCAGATTGTCTGACTTGATGATCCCTCCTGTATGAGCATCCACAAAATACCAGGCGTTGGTTAGCGGTTTAATTCCATAAACATTACAAGCATAAGCAAGCTTGTAAGAGCCATCGAGAGGAAGGACAACCAATTGTTTATTGTCTTTCATTTCTTTTTCGTGTGCATACGCATCGGCATGTACGTAGTTAAGAACAGATTGATAGGCTTGCTGAGAAGTGATTGCCGGATGCACTGAAAGATTGATGTTGGAATACCATTCGCCGTTAGCATTCACCACACGACCATCCTTGCTGTGCACATAATACACACCGTATTGCACCCGCACGCCTTTGTAAGTTTCACGATAGCGGGTGTGAATAAATCCGACGTTGTCTTTTTCCTGCTGATACTGCTCCAACCCTTCTTCGGGCCGCAATTTCAAAATGTCATTACGCAGCCAGTGGACTGCATTAGCTGGGGCAATGTTTTCACCCGGGTTGAGGCGAACAAATGAAATCGTGTTGCGCTTGTCATTGACAAAAACCTGTGATGCGCCCTTGTAATAACGGGCAGCTTGTGTACCATAAAAGTGCTGAACATTTTGCTGTGCAAACAACATAGGTGAGCACAAACAGAAAATAGTGAGTAAGGAAATAGAAAGGTGTTTCATAGTGAGGTGATTGAGATTAGAAAATAAAAGTACACATCTGTGCTTTTTATACAAATTAAATTTCTCCCGAAAGCAGCTCCCAAGACCTCCGAGGTTTGAAAAAAAAACCCGGAAGTCTTGATCTGCATCAGCGTGTCATTGCCTCATCAACTTATTCGTCATGCTCTTGCCTTCATTCTCAAGAGTAATAAAATAAACGCCTGCATCCAGATCGCTGAGATCAAGAGAAAATTTTCCGGATGGTGAGGAGAGCATCGCTTCAGTAAAAATTTTTTTGCCGGCTACATCAGTAATGGTTATGGTCGTTTTTCCTTTCAAAATATTTTTTGTGGTAAGAAAAAATTTTCCGCCGGAGGGATTGGGAGAGATGGTAAATTCATTCTTCACCTCATCAATCCCCACCTCACACAATCCCGCCCGTATAGGAACATAAGGCGTGGCTTCATAAGCATAATCTTTGATCACAACACTGCGGCTCGAATCAGGATTGATGTCGAAGCGTGCCCATCCATAATAAGTATTGCCATTAATCACAAGAAGCAGCCCTGCATAAAAATCATTCACAGAACCATAGCCACCTCCATTTGAATAAGCCAGAAAATTAAACGCCTGAAAAGAATAGGACCAAACAGCGCCGGGATTACTCTGTTGAATAAAATCACACATCGGAAACCTGAAAAGCAGCGAGCTTTGAATATTCGATTTCGCTGCAACACTATTAACTCCCAAAGCACTGATTCCTTCTGCATACAAAACCTGATTCGTACTTGAACTGGTGGAACTCTGCACAGTGATATTAAAATCAGTGATGCTGTCATTGTTGAGATCCAGTGCATAAGAAATATCAAAGGGAAGTGTTCCCGCACTGTTCTCCAAAACAACATCCGGATTCACATCAGTGTACATAACCTGTGCATTTGCCGCCGCTGATGCAGCTAATACCGAACCTGCACACAAGGAATAGCTTGTTAGTTTTTGCTGAAGAGAGGAGGAGGAAATTTTTGTACGGATAGCCATGGGCTTTCAATTTAATTGGAAATGCAAAGTAAAGGATGAAACGAAAAAAAGTACTTCCCAAAACTATTCTTCCCTTCTTCCGCTAAGCAAAAACAACACCGCCATTCTTATCGCCACTCCATTTTCCACCTGGTCGAGAATGATGGAATGTTTTGAGTCAGCAACGTCGCTGGTAACCTCTACGCCGCGGTTGATGGGTCCCGGGTGCATGATTAGAATTTCCTTTCCAAGTTCATCGAGCATTTTTTTATTGATGCCGAAATAGAGCGAGTATTCACGCAGCGTCGGGAAGTATTGAATCTCCTGCCGCTCAAGTTGTATCCGCAACAAATTTGCGGCATCGCACCATTGCAAGGCCTTCTTCACATCGTACTCCACTTTTACACCGAGTGATTCAATGTAATTTGGAATGAGCGTCGGAGGACCTGCCACCATCACTTCAGCGCCAAGCTTCTTCAGAAGGAAAATATTTGAGAGTGCAACACGAGAGTGACGAATGTCGCCGATGATCGCGACTTTTTTTCCTTCCACGCTTCCCAATTTTTCCCTGATGGAAAATGCATCGAGCAATGCCTGCGTCGGGTGCTCATGTGTTCCGTCGCCGGCGTTGATGATGCTGGCGTCAACATGCTTTGAAAGAAACACAGGGGCGCCCGCACTCGGGTGGCGCATTACAATCATGTCCACCTTCATCGCTAAAATATTTTTCACCGTGTCAATAAGCGTCTCCCCTTTCTTGACTGACGATGCTGATGAAGTGAAGTTGATGATGTCAGCACTCAATCTTTTCTCAGCGAGCTCAAAAGAAATCCGGGTGCGGGTAGAATTTTCGAAGAAGAGATTAACCACTGTAGTGTCGCGCAGTGACGGAACTTTCTTGATCTGCCTGCTGAGCACTTCTTTAAATTCATCTGCTGTTTCGAAAATCAATTCAATGTCGTCACGAGTGAGGTACTTGATGCCGAGAAGATGTTTTACACTCAGAGCGTTCATCACCATAGTTTATCAGTTTATTTGGTTATTGGAGATATTAGGTCTCCTGCTTTCCACCTTCTTACATACCTTGATTCCCCAATTCCCCCCAATTTCTAATTTCCAATTTCCAATTTCCCAACTCCCTAATTCCATAATTTCCATTTCCATTTTTTTTGCCTACTGCTTACTGCCTACCGCCTATTCCATTTTCGCCGGAACAATTCTTATTTGAGCCACTCCATCAATTTGCTCCCACTCTACCACCACTTTATCCGACGTGAGTGAGTCAATCGCTTTTCCCACATAATCGGGTTGTATCGGAAGCTGGCGGGTAAATCTTCTATCAATGAGAACAAGCAATTCCACCTTTGACGGTCTTCCGAAATCGAGCAACGCATCCAGCGCGGCTCTCACCGTTCTTCCCGAAAACAAGACATCATCAATCAGCACTACTTTTTTTCCTTCAGTAGAAAATCGAATGGTAGTTTCTTTCGGGGTGAGTTGTTTATCCGATGTGCGATAATCATCCCGGTAAAAGGTAGGGTCAAGAATGCCGTACTGAATTTCAAGGTTGGTGATTTCTTTCAACCGCTTGTGAATGCGATTTGAAAGTTGAACACCGCGCGGCTGCACGCCAATCAAAACCGTTTCAGAAAAATCTTTATGGTTCTCGATAAGCTGAAAACAAAGGCGGTCAATAGTGAGGTTGAGTTTCTTGCTGTCGAGGATGATGCGGGGTTGCAAGGATGGGATACTTTGCGCAAAGATAAGAAAGGAGGATGAAGAGAAGGCATCGAACATGCCAGACTGCTCTCAGCGATCAAACAAATAAGTCTGTTGTGTGAATGACATCATTCATGTAAGTTTGTTCTAAATCAAAAAATTAATTCAAATGACAAACAAAGACTTTTTCAGCAGTTCGTGGGAGCGCAATAGCGCTATTACTGCAAAAGCATTTCGTTCATTACCCA